>Ga0066377_10000275_pt1 | contig 11683 bp, 8 predicted proteins | sample Knorr_S23_td_Sur_FD_70946 | JGI IMG/M metagenome (GOLD analysis project Ga0066377, IMG submission 70946) | Marine microbial communities from Southern Atlantic Ocean transect - Knorr_S23_td_SurfaceB_ad_5m_LV_B | ecosystem: Environmental > Aquatic > Marine > Oceanic | place: Southern Atlantic...
TAGTGAAGTCAAAGGAAAGATCAACATTAACAACCGAACCAAAGTTGAAGTCATTGGTAAAGGCGGTTTCCATGCCTCCGGAAGTGGTAGAAATACCCAGAGTGTAATCACCGCTTCCGCTAGGGGCCGCTACATACAAGCGCGCACGCAAATTAAATGTTCCATCCAGCCTAAAACTAGCAAAATACTCAACGTCGGCGCTTCCGATAACGGATCCGGAGGATACATTTATATCAAAATTCGCTGTCAACACACCTGAACTCTGATCGGCGAATAGTGTGTTTGCATCTTCACTGGGAACACCATGTTGAACAACAGCTTGACCAGAGGTAATCAGCAAGTCACCCAGGGTTCCACTGTGGTTCGCCCATACACCACCTGGGCCCGGTGTCGGGGCAGTTCCCACCAGGGAGCCGTCTGCGCGGTCAAAATTGTCGTTTACGAGGATGGTTTGCCCAATAGCTTGGGTACAAAACGCGGCGATCGCAACGGTGGCGACGGCGAGGATCTTTTTCGAAGACTTCATGATACTTTTTCGTGTTGGTTAATTACAAATCGGGTGAGTTGAAGGAACAATGACCCCCCATTGTCTCGCTTGCAAGCGGAAAATCACCTATCCGCCCCCGGCAAAGCCCCCAAATTGCAATTCCCGGGGCCGGGCGGGCCGCTATATCAAGCGCGGATCAAGGATTCACCGTGATGCGGAAGAACTTCAACTCCGGGCTGGAAGAAGAGACATCGGCGCTGACGGTGGTTGAATCTCCAGTGGCGATGGCTGCTGAACCAACGGGATCCCATTGATCCAGATCCGGGCTCCCCAGGATGGAATATTCCACGCCGATGACCGAACTGAATGTGATTTCAATTACGCCCGCCACGGATTGGAAACGGGTGATCCTGAAGGAACTGGCCGAATCAAGGGGATCGGTCAGGGTCCCGAATATTTCCGTGTAGTCATCATGGCCATCCCCGTCCGAATCTGCCAGGGCCGGGTTGGTGCCATAGACGTTTGTTTCATCGGAATCGCTGAGATAGTCCCCATCTGAATCCGGACCGGCATCCAGGATGGTGATATCAGTCATGGCCCCGATCACGGGCCCAGCCTCATTGGTGGCGACAACGAAATACGTACCCGCGTAATTGGCGTCTGCAGTAAAGGCATAATCCTCCGATGTGCTGGCCGCTTCACCCGGACGATACCATTGGTAGGTCACGGGAGTTGATGAAGTGACTGTTATGTCAAGGTTCACAGGCAAGCCGTCCTTCACGACCAACGTGTCCGATGGAATGCTGGCGAACTCTGGCAGGTCGGTTGCTCCGGGGTTTTTCAAAAATACGGTATCGACGATGAAGCTGCCGGACAGGTCGGTCTCGGTGTCCGTGGTAACACGCTCAATGGATAGCCGGGCATAAGCGGTATTGGCAGGGGCGACACTGGCAAGTGAATATGGGATTGCCCGGGCGGGACTACCAGCGTCGATGATGGTTGTGACAGCTTCAGCCAGCGGAGTTTCCCCACTATCAAGGAACTCGAGGCGCAAGCGCCCGACCGCACCTGCCCCGATTGGATCCGTGGCGTGGTTTGCCGCCATCAGGCCATACTCGATGGATTGCCCTGCGGAGGCAGTAACCGTTTGAACAAAACCGGTGCGATTGTCCGGTTCAGCCGGGGGCTCGATGGCGTCATCCTTCAAATACAGGGAAGTGGCCGCAAGACGCCCCTCTGATCCGGTGGGTCCACTCGTTTCCACACCCACTTGAATGAAGGGGACACCGGAAGAAGGGATTGTCGCCTGAAGGCTGAAATTTCCACCGGTGATGATGGAAGTCCCCACGTCCGTGAAACTGTAATCGGGATTAAAGATGCGGATGAAGGCGATGGCTTCCGTGCCGGCTGGAAATGCCTCCTCAATGGCAACCGAACCGGTGTACGTCAGGTTCAACCCCTGGACTGGACCTCCATCAATCTGGCGAAAAACAACCGCATTTGCTCGGGGCGATGGCGCCGTTTGGTGGATGGAAATTGTGACCGCGTCCCCGGAGGCGGTTGCCGGTATCTCGGAAGGATTGATTGACCCACCGGAAATTTCGTCGCCTCCGGCGGAAAGTTGATTCAGCCAGCCGCTCCATGCTCCCGCCGTGCCATCCGTGAGGAGATTCGGCGCGGTGCTCACTTCCGACACAGCTGCGCTCAGCCGGGCAATCTGCACGGACGCTGACCCATGCAGGGCTCCCGTGGTGACGCTCCCAATGTTGCCATCATCAATTGTGTTCCAATTGGGCCACTGTGCGCCTTGATACGCCTCAAAGCCACCGCTGGCCATGTCGCTTGGCCGACTGGCCGGTTGCCAGACGCGAACCCAGTCGATCTTGAAATAGGAGGGGAAAATGCCGTTGTCCGAGGGTACTCCGTCAAAAAAGCCTCCAACGGCCGCGTTCATGATCAGGAACATGGGATTCTGGGGAATGGCCTGGGTGTCTGTGAAAACAATTTGGTCGTCAAACCAGGTCTGGATTCGGCTGGAGGTCCACTCCAGTCCGTATTCATGAAAGCTCTGTTGGAGATTTATCCCGGTATTAAGGCCAGCGGTGTTATATTGATTGTTGCCCCCCACTTTGAAGTGGTGAGCACTCGTCGTCCTGAAGGGTTCGGATCCACGTGCTTCCATGACGTCGATCTCGTCATCCCAATACCAGGGATCCGGGGCATTGAGCATCCACAGGGCTGGCCACATTCCCTGCCCCGCCGGGAGCTGCGCCCGCCATTTGACGATGCCAAACTGGAACTGGAATTCATCGGCCGTGTTCAGCTTTCCAGATGTGTAAATGTGATAATCCGAATCATACAAGCCAACCGGATCCGTCACCGTCTCATGATCGGCACGAATTTCCAGAATGCCCGAGTTCACCGTTACGTTGTCCGGTGAGTAATATTGCCGTTCGCTATTGATCGTTCCGGCATCCAGCCACGGTTCAAAGTCATCATTGAACCAGTGCGGTTCCACGAATTGCCCATCACTCGCACGTTGGTACCACGCATTGACCCCTACGTTCACGTCCCATTTGGTGCTGTCGACCGTCGCCGCCTCGAATTCATCATTCCAGACGATCCGGTAGCCGGGAATGTTAAGCTCGGTGTCTGCCTTCAGTGGAATCAGGGGACCAAAGACTGCAAGAATGGTAAAAAATAGAATATGACGCATAATAGGTGTAGGGTGTGTGCCGGAAGGGAATGGATAATCTGCCGCTTGGCAACCCCTGATCGCACTAAATTGCCCTTTAATTAATCCATTCCATTCAGGAACAGGGATAACATCCACGAAGCAAAGACGCTTTTGTCGAGGTTCACTAGGGACGGTCCACTAGGGTCCACTTCAGCGTGGTGAGTGCCATGGAGTTAAGCACCAAAGTCCGTCTGGGCAAGTTACCCTAACTGGGCCAGTTCTTCAGGGGCAGGTCAGTTAGATAGGTTAATTACGAGTATGATTGTATCTCACTCTGCCGCGGTCCGGACTGCCCGGAATCCGTTTCTTGACAGGAATATCTGCTCTGGGATGTCGACATGGCGGTTGAACAATCGGGCATATTGACTGTTCAGGTCCCAGCTGCCACCGCGCAGGATCTTGTCGGTTCCTGTTTCCGGTCCCGTGGGATTTTCCGGTGGTGATTCAGCGTAATAAAAGAAGTCGTACCAGTCGTAGCACCAGTCAAAGGCGTTGCCGGCCATATCATAGAGGCCGAATTCGTTGGCCGGGAAACTGCCAACCGGACTGGTACTGGGTGGGGTTTCCGAGTACCAGTCAGGATGCTCCCTGTAGGTCTCACTTTTGTCATTGGTATATCCGGTGGGGGTGGCGTAGTAGTTGGCATCATCATGGGTTATCCACCAGTTTTCCCACGGAAACCGGATTTCACCGCTCCGGCCACCACGTGCGGCCCGCTCCCACTCGGCCTCTGTCGGAAGGCGGTATCCAGTCTGGCTGATGTCCATGGTCCAGTCCGCAAGGTTAACCGCCTGGGTGAGCGTTCCCTCCATCCGGGTCAGGAAGTGGCAGTAAGCCATTCCACCGTACCAAGTCACACCGACCACCGGATAGGAACCTTTGCCCGCATCCACCACAAAGGATTGTCCGGACCACTTCACCTGTCCGGACCATTCAACGTGGTACAGCCTCCGCGGGTCCCCTTCCGCATTCTTCACTATGCTGTCTTCAAGGGTCAACAATCCATCCCCGTAAGCCCAGTTCATCACATGCGCGTATTGGGCGTTGGTGACAAGGGTGTGCTGAATGTGGTAAGCCGACAGTGTGACATCGTGCAATGTCGCCCGGTCCATCCCCTCCTGCCATGTCGCGTTCATTTCGGATCCCATGGTGAAGGTTCCCTGCTCAATTATCGCATAAGTGGGCAGAACTATTTCCATTAGTGAGGACTCGCCGAGTACCTCACCGGTCATCAGGTCGGTAAAACTCCTTGATCCAGGGGTCCCACCCGATTCGTGCCAGTACCAGCCTTCCCGGTATCCGAGCTTGTAGAGGATAGGATAGTAGGCGTCCCCAGTCGAAAACCAGCTTCCCAGGCCTATATCATAGAATGAGAAGTCCGATGGATCCACGCCCGTCACCATCAGAAAGCCATGCTCACTGTGGTAGATCCATTCCGGGGACAGTTCATTGAAACTGCCAAGCCAGTCCAAGTGGTACCAGCCGTTTCCGATGTCCTCAGCACCGTCCCAGATCGACGATAACGCTCCTGCGGATGCGCCTGTCCACATAACCGCAAAAAGCAGGGATTTAATAAGAGCCTTCATGTTTTCCCTCCGACAGAGAAGTTAATGGATCGGATCTAAAGGGTCAAGATTTCAGCACAGTGCAGAATTACAGGGATGGGAGACAGGTAACTTGGGGGTCCACTCTGCACTAGGGACAGGTAAATAATCACTTCAAATCACTAAAATCACTACTAAAATCACTAGGAAAATCACTACTAGCACTACTAGGGACAAGCACTACTAGGGACAGGTAAATAATCATAGCCAATAATTGTCGATTCCCATGAATGTAGAGGAATCGATCTGTTTGCTCTATGGGCAGTCATCCGGGCGGGGAAGAGACCCCACATCGAGATGCATATCCTCGAGATGGCTGGACAGTTTTATATCGGAAGGCGGCGCCGAAGCGGTATTATGACAGCCAATAATCGGTTTCTCATGAAACCGGATTCAGTCGGAGGTCGCGGATTACGTTAAGGGACTGGTGCGGCATTCCGCGAATGGGGCGAGCCCCGGATTTTCGTTTTTCACCGAAGTGGGACCGGTGGAGCTCGAAGACTTCCTCGACAAACAATTCGCTGCCAAGGACTAGTCCGTCGGAAAAGTAACGCACTCTAAGCCGGAGCAACTCGCCGAGAGGTAGATGCCCCTCACGCTCAAGGGTTTCCAGGCGCAGTTCACGAGTGACTGATCCCTTTTTTCCGTGGACCTGAATCTGCCCCCGTTCCATCAGATAGAGGCGGTAAGTGGCCGAGGCCTTTTCCCAATCTCTGATTCCGGTAACCGCCATGATTCCCCGGCGGCAGCGCTCATCGCCTCCCATAGCCGCCCCGTAGCCACAGTGACGGTAGTTCTTTGGATCCTCCACCATCTCGGCGCGAACCGGATTCAGGTCGATGTAGGTGGCCATGATGCCGCGTACCTCGCGGCTATCCTCAACCAGGACACTCTTGAAGCGCTCCATCCACAAAGTCCCCCTGCGGTTGTGCCGCCGGTTGTACCAACTTGAGAAGCCTTGCTTGAGGACTTTCTCGAACTCCGAGATGTTGCCCATACGTTTCAGGTAACGCCTCCGTAGCGGTGCAACCACATCCTCACCCCCCTCGCGCGCATCCTCGAAGATCATTACCTCCAGGCTCTCTTCGCCGTAATAAGCTTTCAGCCGCTCCAGCAACTCTCTATCGCTCAACTTGACGACCCCAGGCACTCGTATCAACTGGTGGTAATGATTGCTCATTACCACATAATCAAGGATTTCGACCTGGAGAAAGCTAGCCAAGCGCCACATCCACCGCACGAAAAACTCCTTCTCCTTCTCGGCCAGCAGAAACTCCCCACCCACCACGCGCGACATACAGTGGTACAGTCCGTCTTTTCCCTCTTCAGCTGTTAACCGGGCTTGCCTCACAAAAAAAGACTCTATCCGCCTCCACCGCCAGGCAAGATGGCTGTGTAGTCAAATCTGACCACGATAGTTTACCTGTCCCTTAACTTCGAGTCACTCTAGCTTTTGGATTTAAGGCGGCGTGTGAATAAGAGCAAGGAAATGAGTGCCATAGCAACCGCGGTCAAGGCTGGTTCTGGAATAGCATAGAGCGTGATATTATCAATGCCGACTGTCCCAAAGAATTCATCGCCATTTGGGGCTGAGCCTATGATTGAGGAAAGAATTCGAAAGCCTTGGATGTTTGAAAGAGTACTTTCCCAAGAATCTGTGCCTAACTCTCCCATTAAATTTCCGACTCGTTGCATGTCCTCTTCACTGATGGAAAGAAAAACGGATTCCCAGGAGGATAATGGATCAATGACAACAGCTGTTTTACTAATCCACCAACTGCCTCCTGTTTGTTGGGGATTCGCTCTGTTTCCAATCACGACTCGTGCATAGACGGTATCGGAATCACTCCAGTTTCTGATATCAAAGGATACACCATTGACTCCCTGAGAAAGAAAGTTGCCGACCCAATTCGAGGTGGAGTTGAAGGTAATTAATTTGCTGCCCCGAGTTCCGAAGTCGCCAACTACCATTTGAAGATAGGGGTTGCTGGGGGTTATTCCACCCGCCGTGTTTGTGGTCCACGGATTGTTTGGTTCCCATCCGTCGAGCCCGCTCGAAAAATCTGAAACGCTGAGGATGTTTGCTTGAAGATTAAGTCCCCCCATGAGAATACTGAGGGTAAGGAAAATGATTCGACTCATCATGTAACGAGGTTGTTTAAGATGCCGAGCGGATAGGGATTAGAGGTCGGGTCAAAGAAATTATGGGCGTTGGGGATTACGGTCGTTAATTCGGAAGGAGGAACGCCAAACCAAGAAGCAAGTTCGGCTGTGTAAGCATCGACCGAAGTAGATGGCAATAGCCGACCTCGACCCAAGTCATAATCGCTACCACCGAGAAGGGTAGGAAATTGACCGTAGATCTTTCCGCCATTAACCCCGCCTCCCATTAAAAATTGATTTCCTCCCCAGGCATGATCGGAACCAGTGCCATTCGAAGTTAAGGTACGACCAAAGTCGGATGCCGTATACAGGACAACGTTATCTTGTAATCCAAGTAACTCCAATTCTGTCCAAAATGCTTCAAGCGCTTCATCGACTTCTGCCAAAAGGTCAGGTTGTTTTTCGAGAATGCCACTGTGGTGGTCCCAGCCTCCTCGCCGAATAAAAAAGATTTGGCGTTCCATCCCTAGACCCATGCGAGCCTGCATGATTCGCGAAATCATGGCGAGTCGCTTGCCTGTTTGGCTTGAGGGAAAAGAAGTCGTTGTTTTGATGGGGTCGACCGCATCTTTAAATGCGACTGAGGAATCAATCGCCTTGCGTGTACTTTCGCCAAGTGTCTTCTGGTAAATGTTTTTATAATGCTGGCTGAGAAGACTATTAACTGCGGTTTGACTAAATAAGTCCGAGTCATTTGCGTTGAGGGAAACGGCCCCTTTATAATCGGTGATGTAGGGGACAGTGCCAAATCCCGACTGCAGAACATTGTTTCCAGAGAGAGAAATGTTCATCGCAATCGAGCTGCTTTGGTTGGCTTGGTCCATTACCTCGGCCATTCGGCCGGCCCAGCCTTTGGGGCCAGCACCACGAACTTGGGGAACAATTGTTTGCCAGTGAACCTTCTGGTCGGAATGTGAGAATAGACCGGCAGGAAGTTTCACCTCGTTGGAATTATACTGCGCTAAGGTGGTTGGTTCGATTAAGGTTCCTACATTTGCGACAAACGCGCAGTTGCCCTGGTTGTAGAGGCTTTGGAGAAAAGGCATATTAGGGTGAAGCCCGAACTCGCTTATCGATTGTCCCGCGGATTGGATGGGTAAAAGTTCCTCCGTGGGGATCGCGAGACCACCCGATTGATGGGGGTCATTGTAAAGTCCTCCTCGAGCGGTGACGTAATCGGCATGGGCATCCACCTGCCTTGGAATTAGCATATTAAAAGAATCATTTCCTCCACCCAAGAAAAGGCAGACTAAGGCTTTGTAATCCGGAAACGTTGAATTGGCGGAGACAGCTCCCGCAGTCAGGCGCAAGGATAACAATGAGGAAAATAAGGAAATCGATCCGACCGCAGCGCAATTGGCTTCATGTATAAAACGACGGCGAGAAATTTTGCGTTGTGGTTTCATTGCTTAATAAAGCGTGCTGTATTCGGGGGTCAGTGCTAGAAGAGAAATCGCTCGGCGGACTCGGTCTTTGAGGTCTTCCTCATTCGCGCTTGGCATCCCTTCTAGCTCAGTCATTAAAATGCTGCGGGTATCATCGGTCATTCTGCCTGCGCAAAGGACAAGGTCGAGATGCTCCAAAAGGTTTGAAGTGGATGAGGCAAGAGCGAGCGTTTCCGTGAAATCAATATCTCCTTGGGAAAACCATCTGGGAATGATGTAGGCGTTGTCAGGTCCGCCGATCAAACCGTTGTAAACCAAATTATGAATAGCGTTGAGCAAATTAAGACCGGTGACGTCATTGTGCGGTTGGAATTCCGGAGCGTAAAGGTCTGCCTCTGAAATAGCTCCGTTGGGTTGATATTCGGGAAGATAGAAATTAAAAACCGTTGGGGATTGGTAAGGGCCTTGACCAAATAGGTCATCCAGATCTTGGAATAAGAACATTCCATAAGTTTGAGTGGAGACTAAGTTCATGGCCCGGGCCACATGAAGATAGCGAATGAGAGGTTCTCTTAGTTTGCCATGGTTGGGGTCGTAGGAGAGGGAAGCTGACCTCGCTTCAGGATGCAAGAGAACCGCTTTAATAGTGGCCTCAAGGTCACCTCTCAAACCGGTTCCTTGCCCTTCGAAAGTACCAGTCGCAAACGCGTTGGCTACGTACTCGATGTATTGTGGGGAGGGGTTTGAAATCGTGAACCGCTGAATTAAAAATCGGGCAAAAAAAGGAGGCACATTGGGGTGATTGAAAAGGAAATCGAGAAAGCCTTCGATATCCTCAACTGCTCCTTCAATAGTCTCGGCGAAGGGGCCGTGCGTACTGCCATCCAAAAGGACTTTTTGAGAATAGTCATGGCGGCTGGAGATAATGCGCATGGGGTCGATCCAATTACCACCTTGGCTTTCAATGTTTGCTCTGAGGGTTGCCCGGGCCATGCCAGTGAAGATTTTAGCAAACTCAGTGATATCTTCATTATCGTAAGTTGGAATCGGATAGCCATCTACATCGAGCTTCAGTCGACCGTCTGGATGTAATTCCCAAAGACCTATCGTGAAGAGCTGCATCACCTCTCGGGCATAATTTTCATCAGGGAAAAAGCCACGGCTAAGATCTTCTTTTCGGCTATTGAGACTGGAGAGATAATAACCCATGTGCGGATTCCAGGTGACTTCTGAAAGAATATCCCGAAAGTTGCCAAAGGCATGCCTCACAAAAATATCATAATAGCCTGTCCATCTCTCGGTAAGACCATCCAGATCTGAACCCTCTTCTCCCGTTACGAAGTGTTGATTCAGCGCCCATGCCATACGTTGTCTGAGTTGATCCTCGGCATTAAATGCTGCCTCAAACCAGATTATTTGTTTAGTGATATTTTCACTGTAATTGAGATCTTTAGCTTGCTGAGTACTGTTCAGTTCAGGTCGTGCAGCTACTGCATCGATTACGTGAATCCCCGTTTCGCCGCCGTGCCCATTTAAGGGGCAGCTTTCATTGGGTTTGTAGTAGGCGCTATTCAAATAAAAGGGGAGTCGATGTCCTAATGAAGAATCGTGGCCGACTTCGCCAAGGAAATTCCTACCCGATTCGGAGAGACTGGATTGGTCCACGAAATCAGGATTGCTCTGCTTCCGAAACCAGACCCGATGGGAAAATGGGGTGACATTTATTTGGTCCTCTACCCACGCTTCATAAACGCCCCGAACTTCTTCGGTGGAGGGCGCTCCATAATTGTCTATAAAAGCTTGGATATCAGAATGTCGCGGTCCAAAAGTCGTTTGTCTTAGGAAAGCAGAAATAAGTTCTTCACCCGAGTAGGCAGCAGATGGGCTTTCGACTAAGCGATAGAATTTAACAGTATTACTCTTGGAATCAAAAACCTGAGCTGAATCTGAATTGTTTAAAACGGTTGGTGCCTCAGGTTGAGTTCCGTGCCAAATCCCCGCATCATATTTTCGGGCGATTGTTTTCCAATCCTCCAAGCTATTGGAAACTTCTAATCGCTGAAGGGTTCCCGAAGTATCCTCCTGTTGAACGGTTACCTCTACGCTTTCCTTTTCCGAATCATAATCGAGAATGAGAACGGAAGCTTCAGTTTGAATTAAGCTTAATAAGATTCCTATAACAAAGAGGGGGTATTTCACTCTGGGTTCATCCTTCACACAAACTCGATTGTCAATTCCATTGAAGACTTAAATTTACACCAAAATTAATGTGGATAATTTACCTGTCCCTTCACTCTTCCTATAAATCCACCTGTCCCCTATAAATCCTTGAAATCCTTTGACTTAGTCCACTACCTTAGTTTACTTTAAACAAATGAAGCACACCTACAACATTCACGAGGCGAAGACCCATTTGTCCAAGCTGGTGGAGGAGGCTTCAGTGGGTGAAGAAATCATCATTGCCAAATCGGGCAAACCTAAGGCAAAGCTGGTTCCCTATGCGGACGAGCCGAAGCGGGAGCCGGGACGCTACAAGGCGGACATCCAGATGGCGGAGTCCTTCAATGAACCCCTTCCAGAAGAGGAGCTGCGGGCATGGGAAGGGAAGTCCGAATGAACCTGTTGCTGGACACCTGCACCGCCTTATGGTGGTGGCAGGACTCCCCCAGCCTCCCGGGGCGGGTCCGGGATCATCTGGCCGACACGCGCAACACGCTCTACTTCAGCTCGGTGAGCGCGATGGAGTTAAGTACCAAAATCAGGCTGGGTAAATTATCCCTTTCCGGACAACTGGCAAAAAATCTGGTCAGTGCGGTGGCCACTTCCGGCTGGCGGGAACTGCCGCTCTCTATTGATGAAGCCCAACGGGCTGGATCCCTCAACTGGACCCACCGGGATCCATTCGACCGACTCCTGGCAGCCCAGGCGCTGAACAATGATCTCGTCCTAGCAAGCCCTGACTCTGCTTTCGCCTCCCTACCGGAACTGAGAACCCTTTGGTGATTCACATGGCCTTGCCATCCGAAGTCCCGCAGACGCGGGACGAAGGATGGTACCCGGGGTGGGGGTCGAAATCTCATAAGACTCTGATAAACAGTGGCTTACAGGCCTAAGCCCTTTATCTATGCGGAATTGGAATGACCTGAGATGAATTGAAGTGCACTGAGTATGGCAGGAATGTGGCAGGAGTGGTCAAGTCACCCAAACTGGGCCGCGTAATTCGTTAGTCTAGGCGGGGTTAATGATTCTTTGAGATTGTAGAGGAAGTCAAGGCTCCGGCGGACGGAGGCCGCCGGCACAGTGAGCG
>Ga0066377_10000276_pt1 | contig 11669 bp, 9 predicted proteins | sample Knorr_S23_td_Sur_FD_70946 | JGI IMG/M metagenome (GOLD analysis project Ga0066377, IMG submission 70946) | Marine microbial communities from Southern Atlantic Ocean transect - Knorr_S23_td_SurfaceB_ad_5m_LV_B | ecosystem: Environmental > Aquatic > Marine > Oceanic | place: Southern Atlantic...
GCGGACCGTGTCGACCATGATCTGGGTTTGGCGATCTATCTCGAAGTTGACCGGATCGCCAGGCTTCGTCTTGTCAAAGGTGGTCAGGCGGAGGGTTTCCGGAATAAGGTAGACTTTGAATGTGCCTGCCTCCTTGTCCAACTCGCTGATGGTCAGGCTGCATCCATTCAGGGCGATGAACCCCTTGTTGAATACATACTTGAGGTATTCGTCCGGCAATTTAACGGTGATCACGCAATTGTTTTCGGGACGGTCAATGTGGACGACTTCCGCCATATCGTCAATGTGCCCGGAAATTGGATGCCCTCCCACTTCGGCCCCGGCTTTGGCCGAGCGCTCGATATTGACCATATCCCCTTCCTCAAGGCGTCCCAGGGTCGTCCGGCTGAGGGTTTCCATGGAAGCGTCAAAAAAAGCCAATAGCCCGTCGATCTTGATGACCGTCATGCAGACGCCCTCAATGCCGACGCTGGCGCCGATCTCTAGCCCTTCAAGGTGCCGCTCGTCCAATTCGATGGAAAAGGTCGACATGCCTGTGTGGCGCACGATTTCCTTAACGGGAAATGTTCCTGATACAATTCCGGTATACATTGTTCAGGCATCGTATCGGAAGGAATCCGGTAAAATCAAAGTGAATCGACCCCAATGGGAGGAATTTCCTTTGCTTGAAATACAGCTACTACGCAGTCTATTGTGCAGCCATGGCACTCCCGTCTATCAACAAAACTCTTCTGGCCTGCGTTGTGTTCATCCTGCCAATGGGACTGACCAGCGCAGATCAAATACCCCTTCCGCCAGAGCCGACAAACCTGAGCGAGAAGGAGCAAAGCGCGCTGATTGCCATTTACGATTCACTGGTGGCGGAGTCCCGGCCACTGCAAGTGGGGGATCCTGAATCCGATGTCCTGAAACGGATGGGCGACCCGGAGGGCACCATGACGATCGGCTCCCGACAGCGGCTTTCCTACGGGGATGGCAGCATCATCACGGCGGATGGGAAGATCGTGCAAATCAACAACATTCCGGAAGAGTGGCTGGCTGCCCCCAGCCGGACTGCGTTTGAGGATTATCAAAGAGCAAAGGGGAACGTCTGGTACATGGGCAAGTGGATGACCAAATGGGAAGTCCAGGAGGCCTACCGGAAGGCGGTTAAGGCAAAGGATTTGAAGGAACAGCGGGTCGTCCATGGAAAGACCCAAAAAGCCAAACGGGAGCAGCAAATCGCCCGGGCCAAGGCCCCAATGCTGGATTACCGGCAAAACGGTCAGCGGATCTCCCAGTCGGAACTCACCGTAAAGGGAAAGGTGACCGTGGTGGATTTCTACGCCGACTGGTGCGGCCCCTGTAAACAGATCGCGCCCTACCTGCAAAAGCTGGCCACCGATCCGGAGGTGGCCGTACGGAAGGTGGACATCGTTACGTGGGGATCACCCGTGGCAAAGCAGTGGAAGCTAAGTAGCATTCCCAACATGCGCGTTTATGACAAAAGCGGCCGCGCAGTCGGAAAACCGACTCACGATATTCGGGAGGTCATGCAACTGGTTCGCGAAGCCAAGCGAAACTAGCGGGCACAACCGGGCTCCCTCTCTTCCGAAAAGCTGCAATACGCCTTGGCGATTTTGCGTTTGGATACCGAAATCGTCCTCTCCTAAGCCTTCTTCACCTGGTGCATGCAGAGAGGGTTACCGTCCGGGTCATGAAAAAGAAAGAACCGGCACGAAGGGGATTCCATGATTTGCGAATCAACATGATCTCCGGAGGTGTTCAGCTCCCCCATGGCCTTGTCCAGGTCATCCACCTCGAGGGCCATGGTCGGCCCGCCCTTGGAACCGTGGGGAGGCCAGCCATTGGACAAGGCGAGGCACCCCTCCCCGATGTTGTACTCCAACCAAAACTGGGAATTCCCCTCGCCAAATTCCACGATAAACGACTCGGTTAACCCGAGAACACCTGCATAGAATTCGCGCGAACGGTTGAGATCCGTTACCGGATAGCCGACAAATGGAATTTCTTTAATCTTCATGGATTAAATCCTAAAGTGTGGAATTTCCATGGTCGAGGGAAATGGGCGGACCACGCCAGGAACACCTCCGCCAAGTGTGGAAATTCATCCAATCATCCAGAAAATTCAGGGTTAAGTCCCGTTGCCTGAGGATGTTTCTTTCCTATACATCTCAGCTGAAATGAACACCCCTACTCCATTCTGGAGCACGCTTTTGACCCCTGCACTCCTTTCACTCACTGTCATTCAGGGCCTGGTCAATCCACTCCATGGGAACCAACTCAGCCCGGCCGAAGTCACCCGAATTGAGTCGGATCTGGGCATCACCCTGAGTGAGCAGGAAAAGGCGGACCTGACCGGGGTTATCTTTCCGGACGGACCGATTCCCCAGTGGCGGGTCGACGCGGAGGACCGGATCAAGGAAAACCGGATCGCCAACCTGCGGGTGGAGGTTGTTGATCCCAACGGCAATCCCGTGTCGCACGCAGATGTGCAGATCCGCCAGAAGAGCAACGCATTCCGCTTTGGGGGCATCATGAGTGCGAAGGATTTCCACGATGAGGACGGCAATCTGCAAATCTCCACCCAGCGTTACAAGGACCTTTTTCTTGCCCTTTTCAACAGTGGTGGACTCGACAACGGATTAAAACCAAGACTGCGAAGCGGCAACGAGCACCTCCTTCCAGCCATTTTCGAATGGGCACAAGCAAACAACCTGCCCATGCGCGGGCACACGCTGATCTGGCCGGGCAATCCGAACAACAACCACATGCCCAATGGCGAAACCAGCCGCTTTATAGAGGGCGAAGTTCCGTACAACATCCTGTCAAAGGTGACTGCGGTCGAGGATGCCATCTCCTCAGGAGTCGATCAACAGACCATCGACAATTTGAAAACCGATCTACGAAATGAAATCAATTTCATGATTACCGACTGGTCCTCAAAATGGCCGGTTTATGAATGGGATGTGATCAATGAGCCGCGCGCCAACCATCAGGTGCAGGATGTGTTGGGAGATGCGGAGATGGCTGAGTGGTTCAAGATAACGGACGTCAATTCAGCCATTCCTGAGTGTGATCTCTTCCTAAATGAGAATCAGGTCATTTCGGCCAAGTCCGCTCAACTGCAAGCGGGATACTATGAACAGAGACGGGACAACTTCATGTACAATGCGAACATCATTGCGCAAAATGGAGGGCCCATCAACGGGCTGGGATTCCAGAGCCGGTTCAAGTGGGAACGTCTCGACCCGGCCATCATTCACGCCCGCCTGGAGGAGTTTGCCCAAGCATACGGATACAAGATGGCCGGAACCGAGTTCGAGATTGTCGACCGGGAGGATTCCTCCGGACAGGTTGTCCACAGTTTTACCGAACTGGAACGTGCCGTCATGACCGAGGAGGTCATGACCGCTTATTACAGCCACCCGCTGGTCACCGGATTGAATGCCTGGACGTATATGAAGGACAGGACCGCAGCATGGTGCCTCTATGATGGATCGGTCAAACTCAACGGTCTTGTGTGGTACTATCTTCATCGGATCCGCTACTCCACCAATGCGGATGGCACCACTGGCACGGACGGATCCGTGCTGGTGGAAGCGCACAAGGGTGACTATACAATCCAGGTGCAGGCAGGCGGTCGCGACTACTCGGCGGAAGTCAGCCTCGATGACGACTACACCCACCGTGTTGTCGTTGAGGATTCCACCATTTCCGGCAAGTGGGGCATCTACGATATTTTTGAAAGCAACTTTGTCGACACGGCCGGCTGGCTCGGAGTCTTACAAGTGGAGCACTCCCCATGGATCTGGTCATTGGATTTGGCAACCTGGGTCTACACCCCGCTGGCAACCGTCAGTGACGGATTGGGCTGGGTTTACTTTCCACCCGCGATCTAAGGCAAAGCAACTGATCCCAATTGCCCATAAAAAAAGGACCTGACTGACGCCAGGTCCCTCCGGAGTAGAGTATACTCCTGCTACGATTCATTCAGCCGGTGGGATAAGAACAAAGTCAATTACATGAACAACTCCGTTCGATGCCTCCACGTCAGGGAGAACCAACCCGGCCAACACTTCATCCACCATAACAAATTTCTTCGCCAAAGTACGGACCTTGTCTGAAGCGACAACATCCTCGGAATAGCGCTCACCCGGTGCGACGTGATAAAGCAAGATGGATGTGAGGGTGTCCACGTCCAGATCATTTACCAACAGAATCCCTTGGCCTTCCCCACCCGCAAGGTCATCGAAAGCAGAGTTGGTTGGGGCAAATACCGTAAATTGACGGTTGCCGTTGAGCGTATCCACGAGATCAGCTTTCACAACGGCGGCTACCAAAGTGCTGAATGCTGGATTGCCGATTGCTATCTCAACAATGGACGGCTGCTCATGCCCGTCTCCCTTGGCACTGAATCCAAGAGCGATGATGCTAATAAGAGAGATGATGTATTTTACTTTTTTCATAGTTCCTCCGAATTGAATAATTAAGTTACACCATCAGACTAACCCGGAACCCATTTCCCGCATCTCATATTGTGATGAGTGGTCGAAAGTATGCATTGAGCGGTTATAAACCCTCTTTTTTGATATTTCTCATGCGCGTACAGCGATGCATGACTGGTGTTTATCCTGTTCAATTGGGGGAATTTCCAAATAATTCGGCTGTTAGATGAATCCATCCCAGCTTTTCAGATTGTCCATTTGGGCGTGCTCCTTCCTCCTGGTCCATGCATCCCATTTGGTGGCAGGGATTGAGGTCGTCCAGCTTCCCGGGGGAGACCGGCCGGGGGCCGCTCTCAGTTTCCAAACCACGGAGGGGCAAAGTCATTTGATCCGTGCTGGGGGCGATCTTTCAAATTGGACACCCGTCGCCACGATCTCCGGCACAGGTGAACGAGTCCAGTGGACTGACCCCGCTGGCTTGGACGAGCAAAGCCGCTTTTATCAAACGCATCCCCTCCCGACCCCAAAAGGCGACCTTACGGCAGGAAGCCTGACCGTCGTCCAGTCGTGGTCACAGGAAACGGATTATAAGCGCGACGCCCTCGTCTCCATGCCAGGCAACCCGGCTGATCCAAATGGACCCCATCCCGTGTTGCTTACCCTGCACGGCAGTGGCGGCTCCCCAAACCTCAACGCATTCGGCTATCTGAACGACCGCTACATACATGTCGCCCCACGGGGATACCTCAACCAGTGGAACGTTGGCCGGCAAATTACCGAGGCCCCCGATGTCGAGTTTATCCGGGATATCCTCCTCCAACTGCGCCAGTACGACAATGTGGATGCCGGCAATATTGTCATTATTGGGTCATCCAACGGATCCGCTCTCCTCAATCAATTGCTGATTGAATTGGATGGCAGCCTCTTCCAGCACGCCATCAGCATTGTCAGCCCCATGGTATCCGAACAGTACAACGATGGGCAATTCTGGGGTGATCCGGAAATTACCTCCAACTTCACCACGCCCTACATACCCGCCAGGGGTCGCCGCCTCCTCTGCATGACCGGCACCGAGGACAATATCATCCCCTACTACGGGGGGCAGGGCATTCTCGGATACCAGTTTCTCGGAGGACAAGACAGTACCTACATTTTCGCCCGCGCTATGGGCGAACAAGGTGTCCAACTCCAGGACGATCAGGGTATCCCGGTTCCCAATCTAGACTTCCCCAGCAACCCACCACAAATCTTCGAATACGGCTACCTCGATGGCGATGTCGTTCACTACAAGGTCCTCGGCGCCGGACATAATCTCGGGGGCAGCGATACCAACGACACCCGCAAGGACCTCATCCTGAAGTTCCTCGGACTGCAGTGATTCGCCGGATGGTCGAGCGCAGTCCTCCTGGGATTACACAACTGACGCAATACGCTTCATCGCAGTGGCAGATAAATCCATGCCCCACCCCCTCCTTCGCCTTTGTCCGAGGCATCCTCATGCCCTCATTTCCACATAATAGCAACTCCCCGCTCAAGGCTCAACAATAGCCAACTTGGATTGTTACTATTTACCTGTCCCCTTTTTCCTCCTGATCGCCGTGGCGAACAGGTCGAAATGAGCAAGGTGCGGGAATAGCCAAACCTGAGCCTTTTATCTTGAGATTTAGCGTCAGCTTCATTAGGTCTTAAAAACCCTCCTGCGAGTCGTGTCAGTATACTAGAAAGGATTAAGATTATGAAAAGTTATGCTTTTGCATTACTACTCCTTGTCCTTGCGTTCACGGGGTGCAGAGGACCAGATTTGCCAGGACCGATCCTCTCAGAGGCAATCCTATCTGAAGTTGCCAAAGCGGCTGAGGAGAAAGACATGGAATACCTTTATGCCGACGCGGCATATTGGCATCCAAATGCCAGAGGATACCAGGAAGGGATACAAAGTCTTATAAAATCGGATTCGACATATGGGATACTAGCCGTAGGTGACGAAGCCGTCTATTTCCTGACAACCGGAAGCAAGACCGTTTATCTGGGGAAAGATAAATATTTTGCTTTGCTCCCAACCACGCTACCAGAAGGTGAATCCTTGGGCAGCTATACCGTTGCAAAAAGAATACCTCTAACAGATATAGAGTCCGCTTACGCGGATACATACAAAAATGGAAAGCTATTAGTTCTGGTTAGCGGCGACGGGGATTATGATACCTTCGAGATTTCCTGGGACGGCAGGTGGGTTGATGCAAAAATGGTACAACTGTTCGCGGATACGATAAACGCAAAGAAACGAAAAGAGCCTATCCCAACAATAGTTGAGATTTGGGAAGCATATCATTCGGAGCAACAGTGATTAATTAGTGCCGAGAACAGGATTCGAACCTGTGAACCCATTACCGGGAACCAAACCCGGGAAATCGCCTAAAGGATTGATTCGGGCACAAAAAAACCGGCCCATGGCCGGTCTGAATTAGAAAATGGTGGTGGGAGAGTGATTCGAACACTCGAACCGATTACCGGAACAGATTTACAGTCTGCGTGCTTTGGCCGCTTGCATATCCCACCGTTTTCCAATCGGAAAGGGAGGAAGAAAGTGGATGGAGGGGGATTTGCCAAGAGAAAATTGGCGGAAAGTGGCAGATTTTTCATGATCGGGCAGATCTGAGGCTGCAAGAAGGGCGTTGCGCCCGGCTGGGAAGGGCTCTAAAGCTGATCAAATGGATGTGGTAACAGTAACCGGCAACCTGCTGGCGGAGTGGACATTTGAGGTGGTGAGGCTGGTACCGGGGGCAACCCACCGGGCTGAGCGGATGGAATTCCAGGTTGGCGGCAAGGGAATCAACGTATCCCGGGTCCTACAGCATCTGGGGCTGCAAACGGAGGCCCACGGATTCGCCAGTGGTGAACTGGCTGAGCTGTGCCGGGGATGGCTGGAAGAGAGGGAAATCGCCCATAAGTTCCACCCGTTGGAACAAGGTGTGCGCCCGGGATTGGTGGTGCGTGAAAGCGGTGACCCGGATGCCTCGGAGACGACCTTCCTCGGGCTGGACTTTGCGGTACCGGGCACCTCATGGGAAGCTGCCATGAAGCAGATCGGCGAGGAACGCCCGTCCTGGCTCGCCCTGTGCGGGAGCATCCCAGGTTGGCAAAGCAGTTGGCTGGAATCGGTAGCTGCCCTCGTGCACGACAAGGAGATTCAAGTCTGCGCAGACACCTACGGGCCGGCCTTGGAGGACCTGATCACCCTCCCCCTTGAACTGGTAAAGATTAACCGGTCTGAGCTGGCCCGGTTGCGTCCGGAAAGAGCGGATGGGACCTCCGTGGAACTACTGGCGGAAGTCAGCGAGGGAAGCCCCGTGCGAAACTGGATTATCACGGACGGCCCCAATCCGGTCCTGGCGGCTTTCGAAACCGGTGAGCTTTATGAAGTGGCACCAGCGGTCATTGCGGAGACTTCCGCAACGGGCAGCGGGGACACCTTCCTGGCGGCGATTCTTCAGCAATCCCTTGCCGGTGCGGGTCCCGAAGAAATGCTGTCCCACGCGACCGCCTGCGCCAGCGCCAATGCCGCCAGCCCAAACATCGGGGATTTCCCGCTTCCCGTCGCAGGCGCCTACCGCCCAACGATCCTAAGACTCTAATCCCGAGGCATAAGTCCTACGACTTGCGACGAATACTAAAACTTCTCTTTCAGGCTCTCGACGACCGACGGATCGGCAAGCGTCGTCACATTCCCGAGCTCGGCACCGGTGGCAATGTCCCGCAGGAGGCGCCGCATGATTTTTCCGGAACGCGTCTTGGGCAGGTCCGCTGAGAAGACAATCTTCTCCGGACGGGCGAACTTGCCGATTTTCTCGGCCACCAAGGCATTGAGCTCATTGCGAAGTTCTTCACTGCCCTCCGCATCGGTTCCACGCAGGAGGACGAAAGCGACCAGGCCCTGTCCTTTGATTTCATGGGGAACCCCGATCACGGCGCACTCCGCCACACTGGAATTTTCCACAAAGACACTTTCCAGTTCAGCCGTGCCAATCCGGTGTCCGGATACGTTGACCACGTCATCGACGCGTCCCACGACCCAGAAGTATCCGTCCTCGTCCACGCGGGCTCCGTCCCCGGGGAAATAGTACTTGCCGTCCCAGTTGCACCAGTAGGTCGACTTGAAGCGCTCCGGATCCCCCCAGATTCCGCGCAGGATGCTTGGCCATGGTTGGCGGATGGAGAGCAGTCCTGTGCTCACTTCCTCCCCTTCCGGATTCAGGATGGCCGGATCCACCCCGAAAAACGGCAACGTGGCCGATCCCGGCTTGGTTGGCGTGACCCCTGGTAACGGGCTCAGGAGCACCCCGCCGGTTTCGGTCTGCCACCACGTGTCGACAATCGGACAACGCTCCTTGCCGATTTTCTCGTGATACCACATCCACGCTTCCGGATTGATGGGTTCACCAACGGATCCCAGCAGGCGCAGGCTGCCGAGGTCGTGCTTGTCCACCCACTCGTCGCCCCATTTCATGAAGGCGCGAATGGCCGTCGGGGCCGTGTAGAAAATGGTCGCCTTGTGCTTGTCAATAATCTCCCAAAAGCGGCCCGGATCCGGCCAGTTGGGCGCCCCCTCGTACATCAGCACCGTAGCGCCATTCTGCATGGGCCCGTAGACAATGTAGGAATGACCGGTGATCCACCCGACGTCCGCTGTACACCAGTAGACGTCGTCATCCTGCAAATCGAAAATGTATTTGGAAGTCAGATACGTGTAGACACTGTACCCGCCAACCGTGTGCATGATTCCCTTGGGTTTGCCGGTGGAGCCACTTGTATAAAGCAGGAAGAGCAGGTCCTCGGCGTCCATCTCCTCGCAGGGACACTCGTCCGACACCGTTGCTGCGACATCGTCGTACCAGACGTCCCGGCCTTCAGTCATGTCACACTCCATGCGCTCCCCGCCCGGGTTACGTGGAACCACCAGAACGTGTTCCACGCAGTCGCACCCTTCGACGCCTTGATCCACCACCGACTTCAGTGGCAGGATCGATCCCCGGCGCCAGCCACCATCACCGGTAATTACCATTTTGGATTCCCCGTCCAGGACACGGTCCTTGATGGATTCAGCACTGAATCCGGCGAAGATTACCGAGTGCACCGCACCAATGCGCGCACAGGCCAGCACGGCAATCGCCAACTCAGGGGTCATGGGCAGGTAAAGGGCAATTGTATCCCCTTTTTGGATACCAAGACTCTTGAGCACGTTGGCAAACCGGCTGACTTCCTTCTTCAAGTCGGCGTACGTCAGGACGCGCTGATCTCCGGGTTCACCTTCCCATACGATCGCCCGCTTGTCCGCAAGGGGACCATCCGCCCAACGGTCGACCGCATTGTAACAGATGTTCGTCTTTCCACCGGTGAACCATTTGTAGAACGGCGCTTCCGAGTCATCCAGAACACGGTCCCACTTCTTGAACCAATGCAGCGAATCCGCCACTTCCCCCCAAAAACCTTCCGGATCATCAAGGCTGCGCTGATGCATCGCCTTGTAAGTATCCATCGAGTTGATGTGGGCGCGCTCGCGAAATGAATCCGAGGGGGTGAATACACGGTCTTCATGCATCACTGATTCCATGTTTTTGTCAGTCATCTAAATCCCAATTAGGTGTTCGGAGTAGAAAGCCCGTGGCGGGCCAGAGAGAGGTAAAATTAATGATAAATAAGCCCCCTATCCGTCAATATCATTCATGAATCGGGCCATTTCGCAGGGAAGACTTGCCAGATTCAAAAGGATATTCTTCTCTAACGGCACAGTGGAAGCGGCACGTTTCGATTACAATCTACCCAAGGAAGCCATTGCGCAGGTTCCCGCCGACAAGCGGGACGAGTCGCGCCTGCTTCTGGTTAACCGTGCCACCGGGCAAGTCGCCGACCACCTGTTCAAGGAGCTTCCGGATTTGCTTCCGCAGGAGGCCAACCTCTTTCGCAACACCGTCAAGGTGATGAAAGCGCGCGTCTTCGCCGAGCGGCAAGGCGGCGGAAAGACCGAGTGCCTCATCCTCAACCCTTCCAGCGACGCCCCCACCACCGACTGGTGGTGCCTCCTCCGCCCGGGGAAGCGACTACCCATCGGATCCACTTTCTCCATCGAGGGCCTGTTCGTGGCAACGGTCCTTGAGAAAAACGATGATGGCATGGCCAAGGTCCACTTCGATCTACTCAAGCATGAGACCGTTGCCGACCTAACCGATGAAATTGGCGAAATGCCCCTCCCTCCCTACATTCAGCGGACCGAGGATGACGACAGGAAGGCACTCGACGGGGAGCGTTATCAAACCATCTACGCGGACCCGCAGAAACCGTTTGGGGCAGCCGCTCCGACTGCTGGCCTTCACTTCACACCACAAACCATTGACCGCATGGTGGCCAACGGCAGCCGGTTCCACGATCTTACCTTGCACGTGGGCATGGGAACTTTCAAACCCATTCAGGCGGAGCTCATTGAGGCGCATGTCATGCACAAGGAATACTACGAGATTCCTCAGGGCACCCGTAAGGCCATGGCCTCGCGTTCCGATAACCGGATGAAGCTGGCCGTCGGCACCACTTCCCTCCGGGCCATGGAGGATTACTACCGGCACACCCGCAAACACCCGGACACCGGCGATGGTGTTTTTGGACGCAATGCCGATCTTTTCATCTTTCCTCCTGACTATTTCGTCACCGATGCCTTGCTCACTAATTTCCATTTGCCCCGGTCCACCCTGCTCTGCCTCGTCAGTGCATTCCTGACACCCGGATCGACCGACGGAATTGACTGGCTGAAGCAAATTTATCAGGCCGCCCTGAAACGGAACTACCGTTTCTACAGTTACGGTGATGCCATGTTGATTCTCTGAACACCATGGCGGACACCTCTCAACTCTCGTTTGAGGCCCTTGTGGTCACCTATTACCAGCCGCTTTACAAGTTCGCCTACTCGCTCAGCAAGTCTCCCGATGATGCCAGCGACCTGACCCAGCAGACTTTCCTCATCTGGGCGGAAAAGGGCCACACCCTACGGGATCCATCCAAGGTCAAGTCGTGGCTGTTCACCTCCCTTTACCGCGAGTTTCTTCGTCAAAGCAGGCGTGGCCAGAAGGTCACCGCCATCGATCAGGAGATTCTCCAGACAAAGCACGATCCGGATCTGGTCAGCAGTGTCCGCCAGATGGAGGGCAATGAGGCCCTTGAGGCCCTGCAGGAGCT
>Ga0066377_10000278_pt1 | contig 11616 bp, 9 predicted proteins | sample Knorr_S23_td_Sur_FD_70946 | JGI IMG/M metagenome (GOLD analysis project Ga0066377, IMG submission 70946) | Marine microbial communities from Southern Atlantic Ocean transect - Knorr_S23_td_SurfaceB_ad_5m_LV_B | ecosystem: Environmental > Aquatic > Marine > Oceanic | place: Southern Atlantic...
AATGGCCCAATCATGCGCAATTGATTGGTAAACAAAAAACGTGGCCGCGCGTGTTGCGTGACGCGGGTTACTGGACGGCCTCCCGGGGCAAGGTTTATCATGGGAACGTTCCGGGTGTCGATCGGGGTGCATGGGATATTCCCGGTGGAAGGAAGAGCGACTGGAATGATGAGATCCTTGCGGCCATCGTTGATCAAGGTGGGCGTCCCGACCAATTGGAGGGGTATTTGAAAAGCGGGAATGGTGCGGGTGCTTTGGTCTGGGTATCAGTGGATGGTCCGGACAATATCCTGAATGATGGGCAAGTATGTGACGATGTGATTTCGTATATACGGGAACAGCGGGACAGCGATAAGCCATTTGCCATCGCCTGTGGATTTTCCCGTCCCCACATGCCATGGGTCGCACCGAAAAAGTACTTTGACCTGTATCCGGAGGATGCTGGTGAGTTGGCCTACATTCCGGAATGCGCGGAAAAGGTGGTGGATCCTGAGGAAGTGACCAAGAAGAACAATAACGCGCTCTGGAATGAGGGAGTGGACGATGCTGCAGCGAAACGATTGATTCGTGGATACATGGCCTGCGTCTCCTATGTGGATGCCCAAATGGGGAAGGTCATTCAGGTACTGAAAGAAGAAGGGCTGTATGAAAACACCATTATTGTGGCCTGGGGGGATCACGGGTACCACTTGACGGATCACGGCTTGTGGCGAAAAAACACCGCCTACAATGTGTCCTTGCGAGCACCCCTGATCATAAAGGCCCCGGGGATTCAAGGAGGCAAAAGCGTCGATCAGGTCGTCGGAAATGTCGACCTGTACCCGACTTTGATGGAGTTGACCGGGGTATCGGCGCCGGCGGATGTCGTCCTTCACGGTAAGAGCCTGGTGCCGTTGCTGAATGACCCTGAAGCGGAATGGGAGAACATCACGTACACATGTGCCAAGGAGCGTTATGGTCTGGTCACGGATCGGTACCGTTTCACGGTTTCAGAGAATGGAAGTTCCCTGTACGATCTGGCGAATGACCCGCATGAATGGGTTAATTTGGCCGGCCGGGCCGAGTATGCCACGCTGGTTAAAGAGTTTGAAAAGAAGCTCGAAGCAGTTGTCTGGAATGAACCCAGCTTGCTGAAAGCTGACGGGGAAAAGAGCGGAGCGAAACGCCCTTCAACAAGGACAGCAAAGGCTAAATCGACAAGTAAGTGGGATTGGTTTGCCGCATTGGACACCGACAAGGATGCGCTTGTTACGGAAAAGGAGTGGCTCGCCCGCGCTCGATCAAAGGCAAAAAAGAGGGGCGAGACCTTTGAGGAAAAGCGCCAGAAACGCATTTTCGCCGATTATGACAGCAACAGCGACGGCCACTTGACCCGTGAGGAACTTGAACGGCATTCAAAGTAGCGGTATCTAATCAGGACGGAACAAGGGAGATAATTCTGCGTGGGAGGCCCGGAACAGACAAGAGAGATTTCATGATGAGGATTTGGATCATTCTGATGACACTGCTTTTGGTGTCCGCATTGACCGCCCGCGAGGTAACGAATTTCAACGATGAGTGGCGATTCGCTCGATATGGCGCCATGCCCGATGGATCTGAATTGGCGGAGCCTCAGGGGCTAGGGTGTCCGGATTTTGAAGACGGTCATTGGCGCGTGCTGGATCTTCCCCATGATTGGGGGATCGAGGGTCCCTTCCGCCCGGAACTGGAAAACCGGACTGGCAAGCTTCCTTGGGCGGGGATCGGATGGTATCGGAAAGCTTTCGACATTCCGGATTGCGATTCAGGAAAAAAGGTTTTTATCGATTTTGATGGATCGATGTCCAATACGACGGTCTGGCTGAACGGCCATGAAGTCGGTGGCTGGCCTTATGGTTACACGTCGTTTCGCTTGGACCTGACGCCGTTCGTCATGCCGGGGCAAACGAATCACATTGCGGTGCGGCTCGACAATAAGCCCGAGTCATCCCGCTGGTATCCCGGAGGGGGCATTTATCGCAATGTCCGACTGGTCAAGACTTCACCGGTACATGTGGATCACTGGGGCATATTTGTCACGACGCCCGAAGTGTCCGCTGACTTGGCCACGGTTCAAATCGAAACGGAAATCGTCGGAGCCGATTCCGCGACAAAGGTGCGGCACGAAATCGTGGAAACCGGGACCAGTGGCGTCGGAGCGAACTGCACAATCCTTATGGAGGCCCCGAAGTTGTGGAGCATCGATTCCCCGGATTTATATACTTTGAAAACGACTGTTCACCAGGATGGAAAGCTGGTCGATACCGTGGAGACAACCTTCGGGATTCGCTCGATTCGCTACACCAAAGAGGGGTTTTTCCTGAATGGGAAAAAGGTCCGCATGAATGGAGTTTGCCAGCACCATGATCTCGGGCCACTTGGGGCCGCCATCAATACCCGGGCACTTGAACGGCAGATTGAAATCCTTCAGGAGATGGGGTGCAACGCCATCCGTACCGCTCACAATCCGCCTGCGCCTGAGTTGTTGGACCTGTGTGACCGCATGGGCATCCTGGTTCAAGTGGAAGCCTTCGATTGCTGGAAAACGGGAAAAATCTCCAACGATTACAGCAGGTACTTCCCTGAGTGGCATGAAAAGGACCTGCTCGCCATGGTCCGGCGCGACCGAAACCATCCCTGCGTGGTCATGTGGAGCACAGGGAACGAAGTTCGCGAGCAGATTCAACCGGGTGGGCATGAGATTTCATCCCGCTTGACCGAAATCATCAAGGCAGGTGACGCGACACGTCCGGTAACGGCTGGTTGCAGCAAGCCGGAGACGGGTTTCAACGGTTTCCAGAAAACGGTTGATGTATTCGGATATAACTACAAACCGCACCTGTATGGCGAGTTTCGTATGGAAAATCCGGACACACCGTTATATGGTAGCGAGACGGCTTCAACGGTCAGTTCCCGTGGTGAGTACTTTTTTCCGGTTTCGGATGAGAAGCACATGGGGCAGGGCGGGCATTTCCAAGTCAGTTCATTTGATCTGACGGCACCACCATGGGCCACCAATCCTGATACGGAGTTCGCCGCGCAGGACAAGCACGACTGGGTCATAGGCGAGTTCGTCTGGACCGGATTTGACTACATCGGGGAACCAACTCCCTACAACAGGGACACCACCAACTTGCTCAACTTTTCTGATCCGGAGGAGCGCGAGCGGATGGAAGAAGAATTGAAAAAAATCGGTGGCAACATTCCCCCTCGCAGTTCCTATTTTGGCATCGTGGACCTCTGTGGATTCAGGAAGGACCGCTTCTACATGTATCAGGCAAAATGGCTTCCAGAGTTGCCCATGGCGCACATCCTTCCTCACTGGAACTGGCCTGAACGCATTGGGAAGGTGACACCGGTCCACATCTACACTTCGGGTGACGAGGCGGAACTGTTCCTCAATGGCAAGTCCCTTGGGCGTCAATTGAAGGGTGAATATGAATACCGCTTGCGCTGGGATGATGTGGTGTACGAGCCGGGTGAATTGAAGGTGATTGTCCACAAGGACGGGAAGCCATGGGCAGAGGATGTCAAACGCACCACGGGTGAGGCCGCCAAGCTGGATCTGTCCGTTGACAGGGCCGTGATTGCATCTGACGGGCGGGATTTATCATTCGTCACAGTGCAGGTATCCGATCAGGATGGACTGCTGGTACCGCGGTCGCACAACAAGGTTGTCTTCACTCTGGAAGGTCCGGGGGAAGTGGTGGCCGTGGGCAATGGCGATCCAACCAGTCATGAACCCTTTCAAGCAATGGAGCGTAAAGCGTTCAACGGGTTGGCGCTTGTGATAATTCGTTCCCGTGAGGGCGAATGTGGATTGATCACGCTGACGGCCGAATCGGAAGGCATTGAAGGCTCCAGTATCACGATTAATACGAAACCCATCGCATCAGACTAATTTAACTCTAATTGATCTACTGACCAAATACACATGAAAACCCATATATTGTTGTTGACCACGTTCTTGACCCTTTCCCTTTCGGCGGAGGAATCCTGGCGATTCCTGCTCCTCGCTGACTGGCATTCAGCGGAGAAATATACCCAGTTGGAAAAAAATCCAAGTTGGCTGGCCGATGCGGTGGCGGAAGACGTCGCGGCAGTGAGGATGCTGAAGGAAAACTATGGTGGGGAATTGATCCTGATGCCCGGTGACAGCAATGGTGGTCACTGGGACACCAAGAATTTCATCCAGCGAAACTTCCCGGGAGCGACACCTGAGGAATCGATCTTGGAGGCTGGCCGGCTCTGCTATTCCGGAATGATCAGTTCCTTTCGCAAGGGTGGATATTCCACATTGATCATGGCGGTAGGAGACCACGAAATGGGTGACAATCCATGGCCGGCCGGATCGGCTGTTTCCCGATGCCAACCGCAATTCCGCGAGGCGTTTGCCAAGGAGTTCAATATCAATCCGGATGGGGGACATTTCCGCTACGAAAAGCGAATCGGTAATGCGGAGTCACGTCCATTGGGGACGAAATATGAAGAGACATCCTATGCGTACCAGCACAAGAATGTACTGTTTGTTACCGTTGACGCCTTCCATCAGGAAGATCCTGACGTGAATATCGGTGCTGAGGGATCCGTGACCGGCACGGTGACGGGTCCGCATTTGCAATGGCTGGAAGAGGTGCTTTCGGAAGCCCGCAAGGACTCGAGTATAAAGCACATTCTTGTTCAGTCGCATTTGCCGGTGATTTATCCGGTGCGCAAGGTCAACAGCAGCGGAATGATGATGGATGACGGGCTTGACAACCCGTTCTGGAAGGTGATGCGGAAATATGCGGTCGATATTTATTTTGCCGGAGAGGTACATGCGAATACCGTTACCAAGGATCCGGCATCCCATGTGATCCAATTGGTCAGCCGGGGAAACTTTTTCAACAATTTCCAGACCTTGGATATTTTCGAGGACCGGATTGAGGTTGTTTGTTATGACCAGAAAACCGGAACCAGCGCTGCAGATGGTGATTACTCGGTATCCGGTCGGTTAGTGATTGATAAATCCGATGCCGGCACGCGTATCGAAGGAGAGGGTGAGCTGGCTGTGCTGGATCCTTCCAAGAAGATTTTTCATTTTGATTTTGAGGAAAAGCTTCCGCTTTCACGCAATCCCATCATGGGGCTATCCGGTCGCGAAAAGAAAGAGGACGCAAAGACGCTGCGTGGAGTGACGTGTAGGGACTTGCTGCCAAACCGGGGTGAGTTCGGCAGCCACTACAGCGCCCTGACCGCCAAGGTTGAATTGAAGAAGGGTGTGCACGGACTGGCTGGTGAATTTGGAAAAGGCAGCCGGATGGGAGTCTTTGCCATGGGACCGCTTCACAGTGCGTATTCGGCTTCCTATGCCCTGTGGATCAAGACCGATGCCGAGGGGCGCTTGCTGCTGATCAACACGGGATCGATCTGGGGCACCCGATTGGTGAACTTCCTGAATCTGAATTTGAATAATGGCGTGCCGGAGGTGATGATTTCCGATACGCAGTGGGCCTCCGCTGAAACAAGCAAAATCAATGACGGACAATGGCATCATGTTGCCGTCAGCATGCCATCCGACGGCTGTCTGTTGTCCGAGGTCCAGATCTACGTGGACGGTCAGGACATGAAAACCCGACTCACCGGGGCAGACAAGAAGCTGTTCTTTAATCAGGCAGTGCGGTTGGGGATTGGCGGATTGAATTATAGTAGCAAGGCGTTTGATTCCCTGGCGGTTGATCCCTATGTTGGGGCAATGGACGAGGTAATGGTCTGGGCGCGCGGCCTGACTCAGGATGATGTGCAAATCGCCATGGGTGAAAAAAGGAACTAACGAAATGGGAATCAGTTCGCCATTTTCCCCGGAATCCTGCATGAATGGAGTATGAAGTACCGCACATTGGGAAAAACAGGGTATTCCGTTTCGGAAATCGGATTTGGAGCATGGGCCATTGGGGGAACCTGGTGGGGGGATCAGGATGACAACGATTCCATCAGGGCACTGCATGAGGCCATTGACCGCGGCGTTAATTTCATCGACACCGCTGCAGGATATGGGGATGGGCACAGTGAACGCTTGATTGGGCAAGTGCTCAAGGAGCGTTCGGAGGAAATCAAGGTGGCGACCAAGACGCCCTTGAAGTTTCCGGGAACGTGGCCTCCATCTCCCTATGACAACTGGGAAGATCGTTATGGGGAAGCTTACCTCCGGGAGAATGTGGAGCAACGCCTACGCAACCTGAATGTCGAATGTCTCGATCTGTTGCAGTTGCATACATGGACCCGCGCATGGAACCGGGATCCCAAACCGTTTGAAGTTCTCCGGAAACTGCAGGCGGAGGGCAAGATCGCTAAATTAGGCGTCTCCACACCGGAGCCGGACCAGAATGCCGTCATCGATCTAATGCGGGACGGGTGGGTCGATTCAGTGCAGGTGATCTACAACATATTCGAACAGGAGCCAGCGGCCGAGTTGCTGCCGGTTGCTAAGGAGCAAAACGTGGGGATCATCGTCCGGGTGGCCATGGAGGAAGCGGCCCTGACGGGCAAGTTCAACAAGGAGACGACATTTCCGGAGGATGACTTCCGTTCAAAGTACTTTGCCGGGGATCGGCTCGGTCGTGTTGTGGACCGGGTCGAGAAGATCCGGGAAGACTTTCCTGACCACAACCTTGCCGAGTTGGCCCTCCGGTTCGCCCTCCAGCATCCGGCGGTCAGTACCGTCATTGCCGGCATGCGGAACCCGCGCCAGGTCGAACTCAATGTCCCGGTTGCCGACATGCCGCCGCTATCGGATGAAGAGATGGATAATTTGCGCCAGCATGCCTGGCTGAAGATGTTCTGGCATTCGTATTGATTTGGAATAGTATCCAAAGGGCTGCTTCACCATGGCGGCTGGCTTCGCTATGGGGAATTCGGAATGGCTTTCAAGCCTTCAACCAGCGCCTCAATCCCATCCAGCGCTTCCTGTTCCTGCCAGACCGCTGAAAACTGCAATTGCCGGCTCGGCTTTCTCATTTTCAGGAAAGCGACCCCTGGATGGAGAAGGTTTTTCAGGTCAGCCGGGGCCACGGCCACGCCGGCGCCCCCGCCAATCAATCCCAGTAATTCCGATAGCCCCGTTGCCCGTATGGCCACCTTGGGATTTATCCCAGCACTCGAAAACAACTCGGCCATCATTTCAATGCGTCCGGGGAATTGATCTTCGTGCAGGGTGACAAATGTGTCTGAGCCAAATTCAGCCAAGTCGACGGATTTGCGCCTGGCAAGGGCATGTGAATCCGGGACGAGCATGGCCAGCTCCGTCCGGCTGATTGTCTCGACACGAAACTCCCGCCGAATGTTGTCACCGGGGTCGCCAATCAGGGCGAGGTTGATTTCCCCTTTGCGCAGGGCTTCTTCCTGCCGGGTAGGGGACATTTCAAATATTTGCACGCAGTAATCCGGATGTGTCTGGCTAAATTCCCGCATGGCATTCGTGAGGAGTCCGGGCAGGGCGGTGGGGAGGAATCCCACTTTTATTGAATAGATCTTTTCCCGTGATGAAAGCGTCTTCATGGCTTCCATCATCGTATTCGATTGTCTCAGGATCTGCTGGGCATGAACCAAGGCGGCTGAGCCCTCGTCTGTCAGGCTCAATCCACTGGGTTCCCGAATGAAGAGTTGTACGCCCAGTTCGTCCTCCAGATCCTTGATCTGGCGGGAAACTGCCGGTTGCGATACGTTCAGCCGATCGGAGGCCCGGCTGATGTTCTTTTCCTCAGCGGCCATGACAAAATACCTCAAGTGCCTTAATTCCATTAGGTATAACTAAAACGTATAGCGTTAGAAAAACAAGGTATTAGACGGATTTATGATAATCAGTTATTCTGCTCACATGAAAACGAAAACAGAAACAAGAACCCGAAAGCGTCCTGCCGATGAACGCGGCCATGCGGACCACGGATGGCTGCAGGCCCGCTTCACATTCTCATTTGCGGATTACGTGGATCCTGACCACATGGGATTTCGCTCCCTTCGGGTCATGAACAACGACACCATTCAACCCGGCGGCGGGTTCCCAACGCACCCGCATGCCAACATGGAAATCTTCACGTACGTGATTGAAGGTGAATTGGAGCACCGCGACAGCCTTGGCAACGGCGCTGTCCTGACCCCCGGCAACCTGCAGTACATGAGTGCTGGTAGCGGGATCCGGCATAGCGAGTTTAATCCCTCCCAGACGAACAAGACCTTTCTTTATCAGATCTGGCTGCTCCCGAAAGAAGAGGGGGGTGAGCCCCACTATATGGAAAAGCCGCTTTCCGAGATGGCCAATCCGGATGGCCTGACCCTTCTCTATTCTGGAGATGGCCGGGACGGGTCGACTCCGATCCGGCAGGATGCGGAAATTCACTTTGGCCAGGCGAATGCGGGTAAAAGCATTTCCGTTCCGGTATCGGGGGCGATGCCCCACGCATGGATCCAAGTGATTTCGGGAGAAGTCACGGTCCTTGGTCAAACGGTGGAGACTGCTGACGGACTGGCCATCGAGGATGCTCCAGACGGATTTGCAATTACAGCCTCCAAGGACAGCCAGTTCCTCCTTTTTCAACTTTCCTAATAACAAACAATAACAACTAAAAATAATAATCGATATGCAAAATAAACTCTCTCTCATCGCCGGAGCCCTCTTGGGCCTTATCTTCGTCGTCTTCGGACTGAACTTCTTCCTGCACTTTCTTCCGGTTCCGGCCGCCCCGGAAGGAAGCCCGGCGGCAGCCTTCATGGGCGCGGCCTACACGACTGGCTTCCTGACGTTCGTCAAGGTGCTGGAAATCGTCGGGGGTGTCCTGGTGGCAGTGCCGAAAACCCGTAATCTCGGACTCTTGGTACTTGGCCCGATCATCATCAACATCCTTGCCTTCAATCACTTCATCGCTGGCGGCGGGTTGCTGCAACCTCCCGTGGTAATGGTCACAGTGTTGGCTGCGTTCCTTCTCTATGTGGAACGCTCCTCATTTCTTAAGCTCGCTATCAAAAGCGACGCTTAGTCAGAGTGGGGGACCGAGCCATGGCCAAGCCAATCGTTGCCAACAACAAGCCGGTAGCTGTCGAACTCAGCGCCGGCGAGGAGTATTACTTCTGCACGTGTGGAAAGTCCGGGAACCAACCCTTCTGTGATGGCTCCCATGCGGGAACGGATTTTGTCCCGAGAGCATTTACCGCGGAATCGGATGGAGAGGCTTATCTTTGCCAATGCAAGCAATCCGCCAACGCGCCATTCTGCGATGGTGCGCACGCCCGGATTTCAAATGATCAGGTTGGTCAGGAGGTTGAATTGGAATCAAATTCATCCGCGGATGCGATGCCGGATCCCGAACCGACTCCTGAGGAGCCAACGGTGGCCTTCATTCACCAGTTGGCCCGTGAAGGCCTAAGCAAGCTCGGTCATCATGGTGAAATGGGTGCCATGGGAGTTCCTCGGTCGGAGTTGCCCAGTTGGGATTCCATCCAATTCATAGTGGCACAACTTGCAACCAAGCCCCTGTTGGAAGATACCCAGGTCGGAACGGATTTGGTAATTGGGCCTGAAGCGGAAAAACCACTACATCTGAAGATTCCCTTGTTCGTCAGTGACATGAGCTTCGGGGCCTTGTCTGAAGAGGCCAAGGTATCCATGGCCAAAGGTGCTGAAATGGCTGGTACCGGTATCTGCTCCGGAGAGGGAGGCATGCTCCCGGAGGAGCAGGAAGCGAACAGTCGCTACTTTTACGAGCTGGCGTCTGCCAAGTTTGGATACGCCGAGTCGGTTTTGGAACGTGTGCAGGCCTTCCATTTCAAATGTGGACAGGGTGCCAAGACGGGTACCGGGGGACACCTGCCGGGAAACAAGAACATTGGCAAGATTTCCCAGGTCCGAGGCATCCCGGAGGGACAGCCGGCGGTGTCGCCCCCGACCTTTTCCGACCTGAGTTCCGTTGATGACTACAAGCGGTTCGCCGACCGCGTGCGGGACGTGTCCGGAGGTATTCCGATTGGATTCAAGTTGAGTGCCCAGCACATCGAACGGGACGTGGAATTCGCGCTTTCCGCAGGGGCGGACTACATCATTCTCGATGGGCGTGGTGGTGGGACCGGAGCGGCGCCCTTGCTGTTCCGTGACCACATCTCGGTTCCGACAATTCCGGCATTGGCCCGCGCACGGCACTGTCTGGACAAGGCTGGTGCCAGTGGAAGAGTGACCCTCATTATCACGGGTGGATTACGCACCCACACGGATTTCGCCAAGGCACTCGCACTTGGCGCCGACGGCGTTGCTGTTTCCAACTCCGCCATGCAGGCCATTGGCTGTATCGGTGCAAGAATCTGTAATACCAACCTCTGTCCCGCCGGTATCGCAACGCAGAAGCCTGAATTGCGGAGAAAGCTCGATGTAGCGGTGGCCGCGAAACGCCTGGCCAACTTCTTTGAGGCCAGCGTGGAGCTGATGCAGGTCATGGCCCGCGCATGTGGACACGACCACCTGAACAAGTTTCGCAGGGAAGATCTGGCCAGTTGGGATAAGAAAATGGCCGATCTTGCCGGGATCGATTGGTCGGGCTTTCGGACAAACCGCTGATTCTCCAAGTTTCAAACCCTGCGCTGCTCCGGAAGCGGGGCGGCGCAGGGATCTTTGTTTGACAAGTAAATCAATTCGGCGATCGCGTTTGTTTGCTCCATTAAAAGGATGGGAAGTACCGCCAGTTAGGCAGACAGGGATTTCCACACTGGAGCAGGGCCAGAATGCCGTTGTCGATCTCATGAAGGAGCCTGGTTGAATTGAATATCACCGTTGCCGACATGCCTCCGCTTTCTCCGGAAAACATGGAAAACCTGCGCCAGCATGCACGGTTGAAACGGTTCTGGCATTCGTATCAGCCTGTCCGTTTGGCCAGTAGACAATTCTGACTCATTGCTGTTGAATGCATTGAGTCGATATATGAAGAGATTCCCCTTTCTACTCCTCGCTCTAATTACTGTAGCCGCTGTCGTACAAGTGGTCGAGGTGACCTAAACTGTGCCGCTTGAAAAGTTAGTCTGGGCCCATAGAAAGGACCCAGATAAATGAAAGCGAAACGGTATACGACAGAACAGAAGATCCGCATTCTGCGGGAAGCCGAGAAGGCCGGACAGTCCATTGTGGAGCTGTGCCGGGAGAAAGGAATCATCGAGCGGACCTTCCACTGATGGAAGCGTGAGTTCGGGATGATGAAACTCGACCAGGCCAAGCAACTGAAGGAACTGCAGAAGGAGAACGCCCGGTTGAAGCGACTGCTGGCCGACGAGATCCTCGGCAAGGAACTTTTGAAGGAGGCGCTCGAAAAAAAGTTGTAAGCCCCGGACACAAGCGGCAGATCGCCGAGTCGCTTGTTGAGCGTGGCCGATGCAGTGAGCGTAGTGCCTGCCGTCACTTCGGGCTTCACCGGAGCACCTTCCAATACAAGGCGAAGGAACCGGATGCCTGGCTGGTGAAGCTGAAAACGGCTCTGCGAGGGTTGTCACGGAAATATCCAGAGATGGGATATCCAAAGATCACAAGGTTACTCAAGGGGGAAGGCTGGAATGTCGGCGCCCGCAAGGTCCAGCACCTGCGCGGGA
>Ga0066377_10000282_pt1 | contig 11569 bp, 16 predicted proteins | sample Knorr_S23_td_Sur_FD_70946 | JGI IMG/M metagenome (GOLD analysis project Ga0066377, IMG submission 70946) | Marine microbial communities from Southern Atlantic Ocean transect - Knorr_S23_td_SurfaceB_ad_5m_LV_B | ecosystem: Environmental > Aquatic > Marine > Oceanic | place: Southern Atlantic...
ATTCAAATATCTGGCATTAGTTTTTTCAAATAAAATAATTTCTTTTTTTTTTCTCAAGCTCCATTCAAATTGTCCATATCCAACATCAATGGCATAAATTTTTTTTGCTTTTTCTTTAATTAAGACATCAGAGAATCCTCCCGAAGAACAACCAATATCCATACAAACTTTATTTTTAATTTTCACATTAAATTTTTTTATGATAGCATCTAATTTGTACCCTCCCCTTGAAACCCATTCTTTTTCATTTTTTTTTAAAGAAATTTTTTGATTTAATTTAATAATTTTTCCAGGTTTATCAGCTCTTTCCTCTTCAACAAAAACATTACCCCTCATAATTAAAGAAACTGCTTTTTGTCTAGAAGAAACTAACTTCATATCAACAAGAAGAACATCAAGCCGTTTATTTTTAAACTTATTAGTAAAAACTATGTTTTCCAACATTGGAATTTATTTTTTTCTGGATATGATAAAATTAGTCAAGTCTATAAGATTTTTTGCTTTATTACCAAACTTCTCAAGAATTTTTAAAGATTTTTTTATTAACTCTTCTGATTTTTTTTTTGCCTTTTCTTTTCCCAATAAAGATATCAAGGTTTCCTTACCTTTAACCAAATCCTTTTGAGTCTTTTTTCCAATCTCTTTTTCATTTCCTTCAATATCTAAAAGATCATCTTTGATTTGAAATGCAAGTCCTAAATTATAAGAAAATTCTTCAAAAATTTTTATTTTATTTGCTTTCCCAGCAAGTATACATGGAGAAATACATGAGAACCTAAAAAGTTCTCCAGTTTTAAGTCTTTGTAAATTATAAATCTCTTTTAAGTTTAGCTTTTTTTTTTCTGCTTCTAAGTCTAACATCTGACCTCCTACCATACCCTGGCAACCTGAGGATCTTGATAATTCGCTTATTAACATAATTCTTTTTTTAAAATCTTTGTGAGTTTTATCATTAGCTAGAATTTCAAACGCTAATGATTGGAGAGCATCACCAACAAGAATTGCTGTTGCTTCATCAAATTTTTTATGACATGTTGGATGCCCTCTTCTCAAATCATCATTATCCATTGAAGGAAGATCATCGTGAACTAGTGAATAACAATGTATTAATTCAACACTTGCCGCTGCTCTAAAAGAATTTTCTCTTTTGACACCTAAAAGATTTGATATTTCTGTGAGAAATATTGGCCTAAGTCTTTTTCCACCAACGTCAATGATATATTTCATTGCATTGTAAAGATGTTTTGAACTAATTTGTTTTTTAGGAATTAAATTAATTAGTTTTTTATCAAACTTCTTTGAAAAATTGGAAATTAAATTTTCAATTTGACTTTTCTCTTTCATTGAATTTGTTCTATTTTATTATCAACAACTTTTTTAATTTTAATTTCTGCATCTTTTAATTTTTTTTCACAATGTTTCTTTAATTGCATACCCATCTCATAAACACTTATTGATTCATCTAGGCTAACATCAGTATTCTCAATAAAATCTATTATTTTGTTCAATTCATCAAATGCTTCTTCAAAACTCATTTTTTCAATATCTGAAACTTTCAAATTTTTCATTATCTAATCTTTTCTATAAAAAATGTTATTATCCTATTTTGCTTTTCTTTATTAAGTATCTTGATGTTAATGTTTTTAGCTAATTCTTCAATGTCATAATCTGCTTTAGGGTCATCAACATCAACTTTAAGAACATTTCCGACCTTAATTTCTCTAATTTTTTTTGCTATTTTTAAAACTGGTACTGGACATTTCAAACCAATTAAATCTAACTTTACTTGTTTTTTTATCATAGATTAATATCTTTTACCTGAGTATATAAATATATATGAATAACTATTGATAACAAATATATTGTAATTTAGAATAGTTATTAATTATTAATGTAATGAAAACTGTTTTTTATTTTTTATTTAGCTTACTGGTCTTTTTTAAATTAGAGGCGCAAACCATAAAAGTTGGTTCTCTTCAATACGGAAGTGTTAATTGGGAATTGAAGTTAATAAAAGAATTAGAGTTAGATAAAAAACACAACTTTAAATTAGAAATTATTGAACTAGCTAGTAAAAACGCTGCAGCTGTTGCTCTGCAAGGTGGCGCAGTAGACTTAATTGTCACTGATTGGTTTTGGGTATCAAGACAAAGAAGTGAAGGAAGATTTTTTAGTTTTGTTCCTCATTCAATGGCCGCAGGTGGCTTAATAGCACCTAAAGACTCTAAAATCATTAATGATGTTGATTTAAAAAATAAAAAAATTGGAATAGCAGGAGGTCAGGTTGATAAAGGTTGGCTAATATTCAGAGCTTTTTATAAAAAAAAATATGGTGAAGATCTTATCAAACTCAGTAAACCTATTTTTGGGGCTCCTCCTCTTCTTAATAAAAAAATTAAGCAAAAAAACTTTGATGCAATTCTTACCTACTGGCCTTATCAAGCAAAACTTTTAACAGATGATAACTTCAAGAAGATTATTGATATAAAAGATATACTAAAAGAACTTGGAATTCCTGATGGGATACCGGTTATAGGATGGGTTTTTAAGGAAAAATGGGGAGAAAAGTCAACTGAAGTTTTAAAAAACTTTCTTAAATCTTCAGATGAAGCCAAAAAACTAATGCTTGAATCAGATGATATTTGGAAAGATGTTCGTCCATTTATGAATGCAAAAAATGATAAATTATTTTTTAATCTCAGAGACATTTACAGGGAAGGAATACCTAGAAGAAAATTTTCCGAAACTCAATTAGAAGGTTCAAAAAAACTTTACTCCATCCTATCAAAAATTGGTGGCAAAGATTTAGTTGGAAAAGCAACCGAGTTATCACCAGGGACTTTTTGGAGAAATTAATTAATGGACTTTTTAAAGACAAATGCAATTTTAAGAATTGCCTCAATAATTGCGTTCTTTTTAATATGGCACATTGCAAGTATTTTTGTAGATATCGACCTTTTGCCGGGACCATCAGAGGTTTCAAAAAAAATAGTTGAAGAAGCCCAGAGTTCCGAGCTTTTTTTCCATACTTTAATCACACTCAAAAGAGTAACAATATCTTTTATTATTGCCATGTTTGTCGGAACCTTTTTTGGACTTTATATGGGGAGAAGTGAGAAAGCTAATGTCGTGTTAGACGATTGGTTGGTTTTAGGATTAAATGTGCCAGCTTTAGTTATAATAATTTTATGTTATGTATGGTTTGGTTTAAACGAATTAGCAGCAATATTAGCTGTTTCACTTAATAAAATACCAATGGTGGCAGTTATAATGCGAGAAGGCTCAAGAGCTATTGAGCAGGACTATTTAGATGTAGCTAAATTTTATAAAATAAGTAAGGGTAAAATGTTTTTTAAAGTTATTCTTCCACAATTGTATCCTTTTTTACTATCATCAGCCAGATCTGGTTTATCACTAATATGGAAAATTGTTTTAGTAGTAGAATTATTAGGAAGAAGTAATGGTGTAGGATTTAAACTTTATGGTTTTTTTCAATTCTTTGACATTTCAGGAATTCTAGCTTATACACTAGCATTTGTTATCTTGATTATTTTTGTGGAGTTTATATTAATTAGACCTTTTGAAAGAAAAATATCAATTTGGAAATAAAATGAATTTTGCTATTAAAATAGAAGAAAAATCTTTTATAAACAAGCACAACAACACTCGAATAAAAGTCTTAAAAGATATTAATATAAAAATTAATTCTATGGAGTTTGTTTGTATAGTTGGACCGTCAGGTTGTGGAAAAACAACTTTAATGAATATGATTGGAGGATTAATTAAAACTGAAAATCAAATACTTCAACAAAATAATAGTAAACAAAACTTTGATCAAAAGTTTGGCTATGTTTTTCAAACATCAAGGCTGCTTCCTTGGTTAACTGTTAGAGAAAATGTAGCATTAGTGTGTGATAAAAATTCAATTAATGATGACAAAATAGATGAAATTCTTGAAAGTTTTGGACTTAAAGATTTTATAAATTACTACCCTAAATCAATTTCTGGTGGAATGAGAAGAAGAGTTTCTCTGGCAAGAGCATTTATAAATAATCCAAAGGTGTTATTAATGGACGAACCATTCGTATCATTAGACCAACCTACGGCTGAAAACCTCTATGAAGTTTTAGTAAATTATTGGCAAAAAAACCCAACCACAATAATTTTAATTACTCACGTTTTAAAAGAAGCAATTCTATTAGGTGACCGTGTACTTTTTTTTTCAAAGAATCCAGGAACGGTAGTTTTTGATTATAAAGTCAAATCTAAAAGAAACCCATTGAGCATTGACAACACTTCAGTAAATAAAGAGTATAACGCCATAACAAATAAACATCCCAATTTGCTGAACGGATTGTTATAATTAATATTTGGAGAAAGTTATGGAGGAGTTCCAAAATTACATAGAAAAAGGTGGAGTTATATTTTCTCTTCTGCTGATTATGTCAGCGATTGGATTAACAATAATACTCTATAAATTTTTTGAATTATATTTTTTAAAAAAAAATAATTTTAAAAAGTTTGATAATTGCTTAAGAGAAAGTAAGACAATTTCTCAATTCGAACAAAGTTTAGAAAAATTGACAGACAACAGGTTTTTAAAAGAAATCGTAAATATTCTTCAAAATAAAAACTCAGAAAATATTAAAAACGACCAAATTTTTATACTAATGGAAAAAGAAACTGAAAAAATGCAAAGATTTATGCCAACTTTAGAAATAATTGCTCAAGTCAGCCCTTTAATAGGTTTACTTGGAACCGTAATTGGAATGATAGATTCTTTTAATGAGTTAGAATTAGGTGGGAGCTTAGTTGACCCCTCAATACTAGCTGGGGGAATCTGGACAGCTTTACTCACAACTGCAATGGGACTAATTGTGGCAATTCCAGCACTAATTAGTCATTACTTTTTTGACAGAAAGATTTTACTTAAGCATAAAAGTACTGAAGAGTTTATTCATAAATTGATTAGTATTTCTTGAGTTTAAGTCGGTGACAGAAAAAAAAAAAATTAAAATCAATATTATCCCTCTTATTGATATCATTTTTCTTATGCTAGTTTTTTTTATGCTAGCTACAAATTTTTACGAAAAAAGGGATATAGAGTTTTCAATTGAAAAAGATATCTCTGAAAACTCTGAACTTAAAGAAACAATTGTAATAAAAATTCAGAAAAATGATTTTTTTTTCAATGCCAAAAAAATTGAAAAAAATTTACTTGAAGATGAATTGCTCAAAATACGCAATAAAGAAAATTTTAAAAACTTTGTAATTTTAAATGATAAATCATCTGAGATGAAAACTTTAATATATATTTTAGACATTTTAAAAAAAAATAAAATTAAAAACGTTACCTTTGCAAATGAACCGAAAAAGAATTTTTAGTAAAAAAAAAAATTTGAACGATTCAATTAATCTTATACCAATGATTAATTTAATCTTCCTATTACTAATTTTTTTTCTGTTAACTGGTGTAATACAAAAAAAAGAAGTTGTAGATGTAAGTATTCCGGAATCTTTTTTTGGAAAAAAAAAAAATGAGCTAAAAGAAACGCTTACTATCAAAAAAGATGGGTCCTATTTTTGGAAAAACGAAAAAATAAATAAAGAGAATATAAAAAAAATTTTAGAGAGTAATAATAAAATAATTATTAACATTGATGAAGAAACAAGTATTGAAAATTTTAATGAAGTTATAAAAATATTTAAATCCAAGGAATTAAAAAAAGTCTTTATAAATGTTAAGCATAAAAATGATAAAAATTAATCACCTCATAATTGCTTTTTTTCTTTCAATTTTTATTCACATTGTTTTTGTTTATCAGATACAAAAAAAAAATAATGTCGATGAAATATATGTCCTTGATTTAAGTACCTACAAGGAATTTAAACCAAAAAAAATAGAAGTAAAAAAAACAATCACTGAAGAGACAAAAAAACTAAAGGAAGATGTTGCACCAGAAAAGGTTATTGAAGAAAAAATAATTCCAATAAAAAAAAAAATGGAAGAAATTAAACCTGTAAAAAAATTAGAAAAAGTAAAAGAATTAAAAAAAAATAAACCAAAAGATGAAATAAAAAAAATTGAAGAACCTAATAAGCAAAAAAGTGATATAAATTTCAACCAGAAAAAGATTTTGCAAAATAATAGCGAAAAAAAGTTGCTTGTTGATGAAGAGGTCAAATCTTTTTTAATGAAAATCTCTAAAGAAATTAATATTATAGCTACAAAATCTTATCCAATACAATCTATTAAAAGACGTGAACAAGGTACAATCGTAGCAATTGTCGTTTTAAATTCCCAAGGAGATCTTTTAGAGATAGATTTTGATAAAAAAAGACCTAAAAGACTTTATCAAAAAACTAAACAAATACTAAAAAACTATAAATTTCCAAAGCCTCCTCAATTGATTTTCGATAATGAAGATAAATTTAGTATTAAAATTCCTGTTAATTTTATATTAAAATAAATAATGTTGTAATTTTGCAACAAAAAACAATTTTTTAATATCGAAACCTATTTATTTCTTCAATAATCAATATTTTTTAATATTATAATTTAATATTATTTAATTAACTTAAGGAAGGAAATAATATGAATATTAAAAAGAAAATTGCTTTAGCTGCAATCCCCGCCGTTATGGCTCTTTCTGCTACTGATGCGAGCTCAAAAGTTTTACTTATGAGTGACAATGGTTGGGAAGTGTCTTTCGACGGTGCTGCTAACGCATTCTATAACCATACTTCAACAGGTGTGGTTGACACCTTAGGGTCATTTGCAGAGTACTCCACTGGTGGTGAAACTGCTGCATCTACGATTCTTGGTGGCGGTGTTTCTGGTAACACAAATGGTTCAGAAGGTGGATCTGATATTTCATCTATCTCTGTTGGTCTATTACCAAACGTTTGGGGTTTTACTGTAAAAGCTCCAACTAAAAACGGTTTAGATGTTTCTGGTCGTCTTGGTTTGTATACACATATGAACTCGACTGGTAATTCAGCTAATGGTAACGTAATTAACATTCGTGAGACTTCATTGACAGTTGCAGGATCTTTTGGTTCTGTTCTTATGGGTAGAAGTTTAGGTATCCACCAGTCCAACGCTATTTTAAATGATATGACATTATTTGGTGTTGGTGTAGCTGCAGGTAACATTTCAGGCACTACATTAGGTAGAATAGGTGTTGGTTATGTATATGCTGACTGGTATCCACAAATTACGTGGACAACTCCGGGACTTGGACCAATTGGAGCTAAAATCGGTATTTTACAAGCAACTCCACTTCAGTCTAGCACTGGCGCGGACGCAACCAATTCTGAGACTCCAAGAGTTGAAGCACAGTTAGACTATTCATTCGAAGTTGGTGGTCTTGGTGGTTATGTTTGGGTTGACGGTCAATACCAAAACTTAAGTAGAACTACTGCCGAAGCTCAACTATATGCTAATAGATTTGCAAATGACACAACTGACGCAACAGCTGCTGCTGGTGTTAGTGGTGAATTTGCAGAAGAAGTAGAAGCTGCTGGTATTGGCTTTGGTACAAGACTAACTTTCCAAGGTTTCAAACTTGTTGCTTCAGGTTTTTACAACCAAGGTATTGGTATGCAGTTCCAAGGTAACGTCAATGGTGCCTATTCTGGATCTCTTGATGAAAGAGGTAAAGCAAGACACTTCTATGGTGGTTACATCCAAGGTACTTATGACTTTGGTCAAGGAACAAACATCGGTTATTCATACGGTTCTAACCACTTAGTTGGTACTGGTCAGGATCATGGTGAAATTAATCAACGTTATACCCTTGGTGGTAGCGGCACTGCTAGAACAGACGCTATCCAAAACTATGTAGAATCTCACATGGGTATGATCTGGCACAATGTTACTGACGACTTCAGAGTAATCGCCGAAGGTGTTTATTCAGAAGCTCACTGGCATGGCCTAGGATCTCAAGAAAGTTCACAGGTTTCTGTTGGTGCTTTCTTTTTCTGGTAGAATTTTTACCAGTAATATATTATACATTGAGGGAAGGTTTTTTAACCTTCCCTTTTTGTTATGAAATATAATTTAAAAATTCTTTTAATATCTCTTTTTGTAACTGGCTGTTCTTTCTCAGACTTTACTGATCCTTTTTCTGATTTAATAAATAGTGACGAAATTCTTTTTCTAAGTGCATATGAAAATGTAAAAATTGTTGCACAAGACTCTAAATTAACTGGACAAAACTCTCATCCAGTTAATATCTCAGAGGAAAGAGTTGAAGGAGCATTAAAATTACTTCTGTTTAGAGTTGGTAATAACACCAAGTCACTCTTTCCTGGTAAAAAGTTAGAAGTAATTTCGTATAATATCTCTAAGGGACTTTCAAAAGCTGATAAAAACCAAGATGTTGTTTTTACCATGGAAGATTGGTACTCAGGTTTACCTGGAACTAGATTAAAAGATAACAGAGTTGTTTCAGGTAGAGTATTTTATAATAAAGATGGTCTAAACGTGATTTTTGGGTCTGTTTTAAGAGAAGGATTTCAAAGCACTACAGACCCAATGCTTGTTAGTAGAAATCCAGATTTAAAGACTAACCCATACGTACCTGGTTCAAGATCATTTTCTGTTAAAAATCCTTTCGCACTAGCCGTACCGCCAAATTCAGGAATCATGAAACCAAAAATCGCTAAAGGAAGAGCTGATTGGATAATACTTACTAGTAGATCATTAGTAGCTCGATCTAATCTCTCAGAAAATGATAGAAAAGCAGCAAAAGCATCTAATATAGAAGTCCAGGGATTAAAAAGTGAGGTTCAAAAACTAAGGCAAGAACTTCATAGTTTAAGGAGTCCAAATCAACAATTTAGATATAATGCACAACCTTATCCTTACCAACAACAACCTTATCCTTACCAACAACAACCTTATCCTTACCAACAACAACCTTATCCCTATCAACAACCTTATCCCTACCAACAACCTTATCCCTACCAACAACCTAATTATACATATCCTTATCCCAACCAAAATATATATCAAAACCAACAATATAGACAAGCTAGGCCTGAAGTTTCTACAAACAATCAATTAAGTTTGAAGCAACTTGAGAACATGAGATCAAGGGGATTAATTAGTGAAGAATCTTACTTAAAAAAACTAAAAGAGTTAGGGTATTAATTAGAATTCAGTTTCAAAATTCCATATTATTGTATGATTTGCACTGGCATCTGTTAAACCATGAAGATATCCTACTGCCCACTCATATTCTATGTCATTCAATTCAAAGCTTGACTCTACTTGAAAACCATATTGATGTTCTTGTTTACCAAAAACATTAAAATTGGAAATTTCACCGAAATCACTAAACCCAATAATTCCGAAATCAAACATGTTAAATATCAAATTTTTTACGTAGATATAATTACTTAAATCAAAAGTCGTAGATCCACTTCCGTTTTTTCCAACCTGTTTTTCAAAAATAAAATTACTGATTATTCCAAAATCATCATTATAAAACTGATTTAAATATTTATACTCTATTTCATCACCTTCGTTTCCCTCTGATACAAAATTATAGGAAAAATAAAGTGCACCAGCAAAATTTTTGAAATCAGCTATTTGAATTTGATTTTGAAATTCGGTTTTTTCCCAATCAAGTGGAGTATCTTCCTTGTCAGAAATATGAAATTCTAACTCACTTTGCCAAAAACTTGTCCAAGAATATTCAGTTTCGAGAACATGATGATGAGCTTTGTTTACTTCAACTCTATCATCAACGTCAAAATGTCCCCTCCACTCTAAGGATTGTCTGCCCTCTTCAACTATTGGACTATAAATCTTGTGGTGAGCCTCTGTAATTGAAAAACAAAAAATAATTAGGAAAAAAAAAAATATCATTTAACTATTCAGTAAATCCTCTTTCAAAATTGTCATGTGAAATTGATATGAAGTTTCACCCTCATCATTTTCCACATAAACCAAACCTATAAATTCATCATCCAGAAAAATCTCACAAGAATCGTCTATAGATTTCCTCTCTTTAGCTATAAATTTATCTGAAGAAAATTTTTTGTTTAAATAATCTTGTAATTGTTTAATTTCAAATTCAGTCATTGTAAGGCCCAAGTAAAATGATTATGATAAACGATAATTGAAATGAGGCAAGGACATAAATTAACTTCAAAAAAAAGAATAATTTTACTTAGTGTTTTTGGAATAATTCCCTTTTATTTTGAATTAATTATTTATTTTTTTTACCCGGATTTATACAACAATAACTTATTAATTACAAAAGGATCAACCAGTTTTTATGGTGTTTTAATTATTTCTTTTTTATGTGGCATGCATTGGGCAAGATTAATTTCTGAGGAAAAGGTAAAGTTATATATATTACCAATGTTACCAATTATTTTTTTATGGTTTTCCTATTTTTTCAACTTTTACTTAAATTTTAACGTTCTTGTTATAATTGGATTATTATGGTGTTTATTTATTGATTTTTTTTTTATTAGATCATCTGAATTTTGGTATTTGAAAATGAGGTCGATTATTACATTTCTAGCAATAATTCCACTTTTTACAATAATTTTTATCCATTAAAATCAATGATTTAGAAGTTTTTTTTATTTTTTTTCTTGAATTCAATATTTTTTCAGTCATCCTATATCCTAAGGATATGGGGAGGTTTTTGGATGAGTGTTTTATCCATAGATCTACTCGTATGTAATAACAAACTATGGTGATTCTTTCTATTAAATTAATGAATCATCAAATTTAATACTACGAAAGGATAATAATATGGAATATATGCTTAAAGCCGAAGATTTCGTGGGCGTTACTTTCTGGATAATTTCTGTATCTATGGTCGCATCCACTGCATTCTTCTTCCTTGAAGCTAACAGTGTTTCAAAGCATTGGGCAACTTCTGTTAGAGTATCTGGACTTGTAACCTTAATTGCTGCAGTTCACTACTACTACATGAGAGATGTCTGGGTAATGACTGGAGAGTCACCAATCGTTTACAGATACATAGATTGGCTACTAACTGTGCCTCTACTGATGATTGAATTTTATTTAATCTTAGCAGCAGTAGGTGCAGCGTCAGCTGGTATTTTCTGGAGACTCTTAATTGGTACATTAGTAATGTTAATCGGTGGTTTCCTCGGAGAAGCCGGAAACATTAACGCTACAGTTGGTTTCGTGATCGGAATGGCTGGGTGGATTTATATCCTCTATGAAGTATTTGCTGGTGAAGCTGCTCAAGCTAGTGCATCAAGTAATTCTGATGGTATGAAATCAGCTTTCAACGCAATGAAATGGATTGTATCAATAGGTTGGTCAGTTTATCCAATAGGTTACTTTTTAGGTTACCTAACAGGTGGTGGGGCAGATCCTGCAACACTTAACTGGGTGTACAACCTTGCAGATTTTATTAACAAGATCTTTTTTGGTCTAGTTATTTGGGCTGCAGCAAAGGCTGATTCAGCTAAAGCATAGATATAAATAAATATGTTTTAAAATAAGGTAAGGGAAACATTTAAAATGTTTGCCTTATTTTTTTTTTTTATGAATAAAAACTCTAGCTATAAA
>Ga0066377_10000283_pt1 | contig 11556 bp, 10 predicted proteins | sample Knorr_S23_td_Sur_FD_70946 | JGI IMG/M metagenome (GOLD analysis project Ga0066377, IMG submission 70946) | Marine microbial communities from Southern Atlantic Ocean transect - Knorr_S23_td_SurfaceB_ad_5m_LV_B | ecosystem: Environmental > Aquatic > Marine > Oceanic | place: Southern Atlantic...
GCGGGACTCGAACCCGCAATCTCAGGTTTAGAAGACCTGCGCGTTATCCAATTGCGCTAATGAGGCAGACGACTTACTGTTTAGTTATTTTCCGCCACCGAGGAAGGTATTTCACCTCCTCCCGAATCGAACGGGAGCCGTTTGATAAAAAGTCAAATGTTTTTTATAGCTGTAAGTAAGTCTTAAAGTAGCAACGGGAGGTTTCGATCCTCCGTCCTTCGGGTTATGGGCCCGACACGCTTCCTCTGCGCCACGTTGCTTATATGCCCACCGCGGGGCTCGAACCCGCGACCACAAGGTTAAGAGCCTTGCGCTCTACCGACTGAGCTAGACGGGCTAATTTTTATGTATCACTTCCTGGCGACAGAAGCTGATATCAAAATCATACGATAAATTTTCATCAAATTTTTCGTTTCGATTTATGTTTGATACCAGGTGAGCACCTGTTATACTTATTAAGAGCGACATAACTTTATATGGTTATATCTCTTAAATACTAACATATTTATTTCTACAATTTTAACCGCACTAACTTCCTTATTTTACCCTAATCTAAAGAATATTACTACCACTTCATGTCTCTCTATCTCATCTGCCCTATAGAACTGCTCATAGAACTTCACATCTAATTTTTTCCTCGATCCACCGCTCGCCATTTTTACTAGGTTATTCTCTAACATCTCCTCTATACTTCCAAACTTTTTTAATTTATCTACATAGATTGTTACCTTGTCACCCCCATGAGCCAAATAGATCATATCATCCTTTTTTATACTCTTTATACATCCTCTAAGTAGCCTTACTTCTGCTGTCTTTAGTCTGTTTTTTATCGCTAAATAACTATCCGCTCTTTTAACATTTAATCTTAATGGTTTTTTCAACTTCATAAACTTATTATCCCCTTTCTAAGTAACTTAAAATCAAATTTTAAAAAAATAATTTTAAATTACCCATATACTTTCAAAAATTTAATGTACATGGCTTTTAATATCATCTTTGTTTGTAATTCTCTGTGATAATTCTTTTAAATGACTTAATCCACTGAAAAATACTCCTGTCCAAGCAGCACCATAGATACTATCTACATTATTTAATACACTTAAACACGACCTACATATAGGTGTGCTCATAAGAAATGCTGTCTGGAAAAACCCATATATACCACTTGGAGCACAATAGTGCGCATGGATCTGAGTCACTCCCCAGTAGGAACACACCAATCCTCCGGTAAAACTTAGAAATTTTAAACTACTCGGCCAACTACCAGGTGTATATACTATTTCTGGAATTTTATAAGCTTCTGAACTTACGATCAACGATAGGAAGAAGAGATGTTTCCACATTATTTAATATTTCTCAGCATTTTATCTTTATATCAAATTTTTTCCCAGATACCTGGGTTTTAATAAAAAAAAGGATTTTAAAAGGGTGCCAAGACTTGAACTCGGTTCTCTATCAGGCTTATTTACGCCTTATTCAGCGCATTCCATTATGCTACACCCATCAACTTTATTTTTAAATTATTCCTCACTCCGAACACTCCTGGTGTCATTGTGCATCTTCCTCCTACGGTTCCTACGAACCTGGGTCTTCGCACGTTGAGCTACCGCACCTTTCCGACCTCTTGTCCCCCAGAGATTGTTTCCATTCCTGCTCACGGTGTTATACTTTGTCTTGGCCCTCCTTTCACAGGCCTCCATGTTACCATCGTGCCAATCAAAACTATTTTTCACATCGTTGTTCAAGTAGCGGTCCTTCGCACGATCCCTCTGCCATTTGCGTTTGTGGTACCTCGACTTCATGGGAACGCTGTCTTCTCCTTGGTCATTTAAATCTCTAAGCTCTTTGAACTCCACAACTGTTTCTGGTTTCTCCACCTTAGGATGGTGCTCCGGTTTCCTCTGGGGAAGTGTTGCCAGATTAAGATCATTCCTCCTATTCTTGTTCTTGCTCTTACGCATGTCCCTGGGCCTTATGAATTTCAATCGACGAGGACCCCCCGGCGACTTCATCAGCCGCCTAACAGACCGCGGAAACCCCTTGTAAGGATCAACGAACCACTTGGGCCGATTCCATGTGCTGAATCCGGTAGTCAAGTTGTGGTAGTATGGTCTCTGAGTCCCAGGGTCGAACAATTCCACCCAATCTTTTTGCTTAGGTGGGATAGCAAGCCCATGTTGCTGTGGAGTTGAGAACCTATTCACCACTTCACTGCCATCCTCTGTCGACCAGTTGGGGTGGTTGCTACCATAGACCTCTTCCATCTCACGAGGCCCAGGTGAACAACTGATCAACGCCGGCATGTCTCCGTAGACCCGTCCCTGGTATCCACGCCATACCCTCTGGATGTCAATAGCCGATTCCTTCTCCTCCTTCTCCTTCTGCTGTCGGCGAATCTCGGCCCACTTCTCCTGATGTGCTTCCGCCTGCTTCCTCAGCTTGTCCATGAGGATGCGCATGTCGGCTCGAGTCCACTCCTGGAACATACACTTCTCCAGTGTCACCCACTTACCAGTCACTGGAATGTCATCGAACTTCAACACGATCTCGTGCTGACCAGTGTAGCTGTTGTAGCTATTCACAAACCCAAACAGCCACTCATAGCGAAAGTGGTTCTGCTCGATGTCTGGGAATTCATACACGTCGTTGTAGAAATCCAGTTTCAAGTTACTGAGTTCGTCCTCTGTTTTCTCCAGTTCCGAGCGCAAGTCCGGACCATCGTTCCAAGACTTCGGGACCTCTGTCCGTTTCACACGGATCAGAACAAAGTTCCCAATCATGTCGCGTCCTACCCAAGCTGGTCGAGTGTCACGCCCACCGTATTGGCTTCCCCAAGCTCCAAGCTTCAAACCTGAAAAGAGGCTGCCATCTGGCACGTAGGTGAACATTCCCGCCCCTACTTCTGGCGTCATAGGAACACATTGTCCGCCCCTGACCAGGTTCAAAACCTTCTCTTGAAACCTAGAACCCAAGCAGTATTGGAGGTTGGACTCTGGAAAATTCTCGTCAATCCCCTGGTTCCACCTGTAGCCCTTGTTGGGATACCATGAAGCAGCCCAAGGCCTCAAGTTGAAGTTCATGGGGCTCACCCCACCGTTGTTGCCTGCGAATGTTGTGGACATCGTGTCTCTTCTGAGTTGATTACTATCGTATAGTAACGGACAGCTGAATCAAATTTTTACGTTACTTGTAGGTAAAAAGAAAACTTTTTATGGTATATATAAGCTTTATTAATTTACTTGATTCATTCTAATATACTACACGCCGCCCAGAACCACGCGGTCGCCTTTCAGCTCCACTATGGCGCTTCTTCTTACGCCGCCTACATTCATCCATCTCCTTCCAAAACCTCTTCCCAAATCTCTTGTTCCCATACTTTGATTCATGTCCCCAATTCAAATTCTGCGGCCAACCTGCCTCATCCCATGCTCCAGTCCACTCACAAATTCCCACGTAGTCCCATTCCTTGGCCGGATCCTTCACCATCGCGTTCCAGTAGGAGTTATATAGCCGAACAGACTCTTCCCACTTCTCATCTACCACAGGTTCATATACCACAGGTTCATATACCACCGGCTTCTCTGTGGAATTATCCTCCTCGCCCTCGCTCTCACTTGAACTAGAACTTCCATCCTTCTCCTGACTACCTGGACAGCAAACATTTGGTTCAGATGGCTCCTCTTCATCTTCAATCACCCCTTCGGCAGCCGGAACCGTCTCAACTACCGTGTGCTTCTTAATGAAGTCATCCACTGCCTTTCTCAATATGGGTAGCTTCTCCGTTTCACTAATTAGTATCTTTTTGCTGAGGATATGAATATAGTTCATCCTCGATTCGATTATCTTCAGTCCATGGTTGCCCTCCCATTCAGTTTCCTCATCAGGTCCAATATTCATCTCCTCCCGGTAGCGAAGCGCCTGCTTGTAACGTTCCTGTTCCGCCCACCTCTCTTTGATATGCTTATAACGGATCTTTTCTTCGTCCTGGCGGCGTTTCATGAGGATACGAAATTCCTGGTGTTCTTCGGCAGTCATCTGAAGCTTAGGCATCTTGGTGTTGTTGGTAATGCGCTTATAAGCACAGTTAGTGTATTGTAATCCATATATACAAGCACCCTCAATACTCAAATTTATCGTTAAGTATAGATACCATATAAAAAAAGAAATCTAATTTTTGGTTGTATATGGGTATTTTATCAGCTTTTTACTTATGGGTTTTATACGCTTTTTCTGGTATATGGGTTATTAGCTTTTTATACGTTTTGTCTTATTTACGCCTGATCCGCAAGATTCGCCCGCGCAGTCCACCCCTCCTTGGTGGTAGGGTCCATGCATCCCCAGATAGCTCCCGCCATCTTGGTGACTTCGGCCGACTTCACCACCGTAGAGCGGCCAGGCTGAGTAGCCAGGTGCTTGGTGATCGCGTCCCGCACGCCTTCCGAGTTCAGCCACAGGAAGTAGGGGTTCGTCTTCTTCTGCTTCGGCGAGGATGGCTCCGCAGCCTTCGCGGCCTTCTCAGCCGCCTTGGCAGCCTTGGCCTCCTCTCGCTCCAACTTCTTGGCATCCTTGGCAGCCTCCTTCTCCTTCTTCGCCTGCCAGCGCTTCAGAAGCAGAGCCGCCTTCTTGCCCTCCTTGGTGTGGATGCTCCAACCGCCTCCACACTCGCCCACGAAGCTGGCCGGGTTGCTGCTGCTCGGAACGATCCCCGCATCTTCATCGTCCCAGATGATGCAGCGCTTGCCCTCCGCGTTGTGGGTAGGGCGCTCCTGGTCGGCGCGGCCCATGAAGAGCCCGATCTTCTTGCCATCATCACTGAACTGGCATGGCTCCTCGGTCACTTCCGCCTGCTTGCCGTGGGTCTTGCAGTAGTCACCGTGGTCCTTGTGGCGGCTGTTGTGGCACTGAGCGCCGGTTCCATCTCCCCAGATCCGCGCCTGGCAACGGCACTCTGGAGCAGGTGCCTTGCGAGGTCCCTTCGGAGCGCCTCGGCCACGCTTGTCCTCCTTCGTCTCGGGATGAGTGAGCGGCCGCATGTCCTCCTCATGCTGCTCCATGAGCTCCAGGATGTCCGCCTCCTCTTCAACGGTCAGCGTGGAGTTCAAGGCCTCATAGAGACGCTGCTGCGCCTGCATCACCTCCTCGGGGTATCCCTGCGCTGCGAGGGAGTCGAGGATGGCGAGCTGTCCGTTCGTGAGAGAGGCGGACATCGTTGTCGTCTTGTGTGTTGTTCGCTTGTTCGCGGGTGAGCTGTGCTCTGGTTAATTGTGCTTGTTATAGGTTACATTCATCTCAATCAAATTTTTTTAACCCTTTTATATACACCAATGTTTTGAATATACATAAAGGGGTAGCTCAAACGATACCTTCATCACATGCTATAAAGGGCAATACCTTACATAAAGGGGTAAGTCGGATTACGCTTGAATATACATAAAGGGAAAACATATACTGTATTAAGGGGTATATACCTTGTATTAAGGGCTTATATACACCGTGCATTTGACAGGTGTGCGTATATAAAGGGGTATATCGGTGTTGTATTGAGCTTATATAAAGGGCTTATGTAATATTTGATTGATATACACATGACGTTACCTCCTGTATGTACGTTAAGGCGTATGCGACAGACATCGTATATACACCCTAAATTACATAAAGGGGTTGTAAAAATTTGATTAGTTGAAATTCAGAACCTCTTGAAGCAGATTTATAATCAACCCGCGTATTCCGCAAACAACAACAACAACAACAACAACAACAATGTCCTCCGTTCAGACTTCGCTGCTCAACGGCATGAACACTTCCGGCCTTGAAAAACTCGGTCTTACCGAGGCGCAGATCGCAGGCATCATGAAGCAGACTGCTGACGGCATCACGAAGAAGACAGGAGGAGGAACCGCTCGTGTGCGCAAGGAACGCGTCATTCCCGCTGAGGGTGACCGTTGTATGGCGCGCACTTGGGGCTCCGCAAAGGCAGGCAATCTCGGTATGGGTCCGCAGTGCACCGCGAAGAGGTGCGGAGGTGATTACTGCAAGATGCATGCCAAGAAGGCGGCTGAGAGCGAGGAACCTTGTCAGATGAAGGATGGCAGGAAGTGGGGTCTCTTCTGCGGGCGCTTCGATAAGCCGATTCAGGGCAAGGACGCCAGTGGCAAGTGGCAGATTCAGTGGCTCTGTCCCGAGATTCAGAAGCAGATCGCCGAAGAGAAGGCCCAGGGCACTTTTGAGCTGGGTGAGAACGAACTCGCCCACAAGAAGAGTTCCGGTTCGAAGAAGCCTCGCGAGAAGAAGGAGAAGAAGGAGAAGAAGGAGAAGAAGGAGAAGGCTCCCAAGGCGCCTCGTGGCAAGAACGCCTACATGTTCTACCTCGAGTCCCGTCGTGCTGCGATCAAGGCTCAGATCGAGGCTGAAGCGAAGGCTGACGGCGCCTCTGCTGAGGCGAAGGAGAAGCTTACCGCCAAGGGCTCGGTCAAGGTGTCTGAGGTGACAAAGGTCGCAGGCGCTGAGTGGAAGACACTCGCTGCTGATGCCAAGGCTCCTTTCGAGAAGCTCGCGGCTGATGACAAGGCGAAGAAGCTCGCTGAGTTCGCGAAGTCTCAGCCTGCGACTCCTCCCGCTGCGCCTGCTGTGGCTGCTCCGACTGTCGATGCGGCAGCGCTTCTCAAGTCCCTCGAGGTCAACAGCATTGCTCTCTCGCCTGGAGGAAATAAGGATGTCTTCGGATCCGACTCCGAGGATGAGGATGAGAATGAGGGGCCTTGGTGCTACACTCTTCCTGATGAGCACAAGTTGCCCACTCCTGAGGACGCTGCCTCTGACTTCGACCCAACTGACGCGGCAGTCTGCCGTATCGGCGACAAGCACTACGTCGTGCCGATCTCCTGGTATGAGGATGCTGATGAAGATGACCTCGCGAAGGAGGAGGAGCTCCTCAAGGTGTTCATCGGCATGGTGAACAGCCCGGTCTACCCCGAGGAGGAGGGCGGAGAGATCACCGGCACCTACTCCCCCAAGGCGTAAGAGATACATAACAAAATAAAAAGTAAATAACCCATATACCTAAAAAATATATAATGAAAACGTATAAAAAGTGTGATTGTTATTTGTTTTTTTATGAGACCCCTTGCATTTTACCCCTTTATAGAAGCACTTGTGAAGATTTTTGTCTGGAAACACATACATAAAGGGGTTAAAAAAATTTGATTAACCTGAATTACTCAATGTGTAGATTACAATTCAAACCCGCGTTCATCGCACCAAACCTTTCAACAGCACTACTACAATGGCTTTCAACGGCACGACCTTCGAGGCGACTTTCCCCCTCAACGGCACCATCATCTCCCGTGACATGGGACGCATGATCGGAGTCGGCGGATGCGGGACCAAGCGCCTCGTTGCTGCTGTCAAGAGCCGATTCCCGAACTGCCGCCCCTTCGTCCGCGGTGACCGCACCAGCGGCACCTTCAAGCTCTCCGCCAAGGGCTCGGATGGCGAGAAGGCGGTTCGGTTCCTAGCCTCCGAGCTCCAGAAGGAGTGGGACTGGGTCTCGGGCAAGAGTGAGGAATGCCCGCACTCCCACGAGTGGGTTGCCGCCTACAACTGGGACATCGAGATGAAGCACATCATCGGCAAGGGTGGTGAGGGCATCAAGCGCCTCCAGGAGAAGGGAGGCTTCATCCTCCACAAGGAGCGCAATGGTCGCAACTGGTTCCTCGTGGAGGGCACCGACTCCGCCATGGTCAGCCGGATGGTACTCAAGCTCAAGGAGCGCAAGGACCAACTCATCCGCGACCAGCGTGCTCCCCGCCGGGTTCAGGTGGACCTCTCTCGCCCGGTGACTCAGGATCAGGCTCCGCCAGCCGACACCAACTCCTTCGGGGCGCTAGAGGAGGACTCTTCCGACTCTTCCGACGACGAGGAGAATCTGAAGGACATGACTGCTGGTCAGAAGGCCGCCGAGGACGAGATTCGCCGTCACCTCCAGAGCAACCAGCTTCGGGGCCGTGGCTCTGTCCGCAACATTGGCACTGAGATGCACGAGGCGCGCTGTGCAATCGCCGAGAAGCGAGGCGTTGAGCCCTTCCAAGTCTCGGATCGCGAGGTGAACGAGTTCCTTCGCCAGGTGGCTGATGAGGAGGACTTGGAGATGGCTCGCCGCCAGCCTCTGGCTCAGAAGGAGGTGGACACTCGCTCGACTGAGGACTTCCCCGACACCCTCTCCAAGGGAGACGAGGGTGGAGTCAAGCTAGAGGTTCGCTCTCTTGGTGCTTGGGGTGCCGGCGCTCCCCAGGAGAAGAAGATCTCCGCCAAGCCGCCTGCTCCACCGATGATTCCTACCAAGTTGGAGAGCCAGAAGCAGGCCATCGCGGATGCCTTCCGTTCTCCTCCTAGCAAGTCGGAGAGCCAGAAGCAGGCGCATGCCATCGCCAGCAGCCTGCGTGGTCCTGTTCCTCGCCCGACTCTCGCCCGCACCATGACCACCGGTGTTGCGGCTGGTTCGGCCTTCGACGGGACTCCGCCGGCTGACGATTGCTGGCCTCAGCCGGAATTCGACGGCGACTGGGGCGACTCTGACGTTGAGGACTTCTAGGTAAGTTAACCAAAAAACCAAATAAAAAGCTTATAATCCATATACCAGAAAAAGCCTTAAAACCTCATAACCAAATAAAAAGCTTATAAACCATATACCAGAAAAATTAAAAATTATTGATAGAATAGGGTGGAAGTATATGCAATTATACCGAACTCTTTTCTTTTTATAGCTAGATTACCCCTTTATAAACCCTTCTTAAAAATTTGATTGAACTTGGTTTTGATAATCAACCGTATTATTAACTTTGCCGCTAACAGCGCAACATGAACTCTACCTCCAACGGAACTCAAATCCTCCCTGGATCGAACAACTCTTCAACCGCGGGCAGGGCCATCGACACCTACGACCGACATTATGACGGGCGTCAGGGTAACGGAACTGAAGAAGGAGTCGACTACGAACACCTCCACCTCGCTCGGACTGGCCAACTCACCGAAGCAGGATACCACCAGGATGGCTTTGTAGTTGATGACGACGAACTCGAGCCGGAGAACTCCCAGTTGGAAGAGTCCGAAGAGGACGAGGCTATGTCCGACGAAGAGGAAAACGAAGAAGAAGACAGCGACTACGAGGAGCAAAGCACTAGCGAAGACGAGAGCGAAGCCGACGAGAGCGAAGACGACGAATAGATACACTAATAAAACTCAATACACCATACTTAACGTAAAAATTTGATAAGTTTCTTTTTTTAGAGCAACGGTAACATCTTTTTTTTCCGACCAACACCTACCGACAATGACAACCTACTGCGACAACAACTACAACGACTACTTCAACGGCACCTATGACTGGGGTCAGACCTGCGCCCACGATGCGGCATGGTTTGAGAAGAACAGCAAGACCAATCCACGTTCTCACCACCGCCAAGTCGGCGCACCTGAATGGTGGTTTAAGAACCAGATCTCAATCATCTGGGACCCTATCACTAAGACCTACATCTACCACAACAAGCACACAGGCCTCACATTCGACGATCCCGATGAGGCCTTGTTTGAGGAGGATCTTCCGGTTCTGGAGATTGATGAGGCCCGAGTAGACACTCGCCTTTCCCAATACCCACACATCACGGCCATCTACGATGTAGGAACTGACTCCTACTGGTATCACAACACAGTCAATGGAACCAAGCACTTCACATTGAACAGGGCTTTGGAGAACAGCTGGAGTTTTCCCGACGACCATGCTTTCTCGCTACCTACCCTCAGTCGTGGCTTTGGAGGCATGCACGACCCTGAGTATGACGAGACACCATATTTCGATTTTGGCCTACCCCAGCCTGATTACCAAGATACGTCTACAGATCCCGTTCTCAACGGCAACCTTTGGTGCGGAACCCACATTCGATTTGATCAACAGGAGGTGGGGGAGCGCGAGGGGGAGGAGGAGGAGGATCTTAACTACATGAACCAGCAGTCTACTCCTCTCAATAACCCCGAACGGGAGAAGGAACACGTGGAACAGCGCGCAGAAAGGATGGCCAACGAGGTCGAGAACTTCCTAATGCAGGGCTTGTCTGACGGTGATGACAAGAAGCAGACCCCCCACACCACCGATTACGACCCCGTCTTTCAACAATACTATGGACGAGAAGCACAGAAGCGTGATTGGGCCGATCTAGACTACCAAGAGTTTCTCAACTGCTAATCATACTACAATACGCATAAAAATTTGATTGATTTCTCATCAATCACAGTAGAAACATCATTTTATTTTAACCAGCGAACCGCTAAACCACCTTACCCAACCCAAACTATGTCTTCCCAATCTGCTACGCAGTGCAAGAAGACAAGGGCCTTTGCCCGCCAACCCAAGAAGTCCAGCTACCATTCCTTTTCCCAAAAGAAAACCACTGGAAGCATTCGGACGAACCAGACACAGCAGCACGAAGTTGTTGTGTTTGAATATTCAAAGACATCTTCTGTATCATCATGGGATGACCTTCCTGATTTTGAAGGAAAGGCTGAATGGGAGAAATTCAATGCCGAGTCCGACGACGAAGAAGAAGACCACTGCCCGTGTGAAGATAGGGATAGTCACTTCTGTCACGAATGTGCGGTATGCTTTGACGATTGCTGTGGATCAGGCGCAGGATCATCATACATTCGTCACTCCCAGACCCACGACTGTTTTGACGACTCCGACTCGGACTCCGAATCTGATGGTGGATGGGACAGGGAAAACTACCAACCATTCATGCAGAAGAAATTATTTGACTGGACAGACGAGTTCGGTTGGAATGACCTTGGTCGCTTTTTGGATCAGAAATTCAAATCTGTTACTTGGAGCAATGAGGTCACTGTTCATGATGACACGGAACCCAACTTAAAACTTAATGAGCAAGATTACCAAGACTATCGCAGACCATATGGGGGAAAGGCCTACAAAGCTGGTGATGCTTCGCCTCTACGTGGATGTCGCAGGTATGAAGTTCATACGCTTCGCCCCGATCTTCAGAGGCACCTCTCTCTAGAGGAAATCAATCTTAAAATTAGATACGCAGAAGCCGACCCAGAAGAACGTAGTCAGATCATTAACAGTCTGGCGGTTTTCCAACAAATCTTGGTTCCCAAGTCGCGCGTATTTCTAGAACTGTCGCGTGAACGCAAGCGCTTCGACCACTTCATGGAGAGCGTTGACTTTTGGTAAGACCATACTTAAAATAAATTTGATTACTTTGATTGTTATGAATCTTAGATAGAAAACTCAGCGACTGACAATGCCCAAGAAAACTAACGATATCGGCCAACGCAGGAAGAAAGGCGCAGACAAGCGAAGACGGACATACGAACTATATGGTAAGTGCAAGCCTACAAGACCCGGAGATGAACTACTAGTATCACACAGTACAACTAAAAAAGGACCTGTTTCAAAGAAGATGGGGAACAAAAAATCTCGTAGATAAAATTAATAAAACCAATTCTTTTTTATTAAACCATGTATTAAAATAAATTTGATTTTTTCAG
>Ga0066377_10000284_pt1 | contig 11555 bp, 12 predicted proteins | sample Knorr_S23_td_Sur_FD_70946 | JGI IMG/M metagenome (GOLD analysis project Ga0066377, IMG submission 70946) | Marine microbial communities from Southern Atlantic Ocean transect - Knorr_S23_td_SurfaceB_ad_5m_LV_B | ecosystem: Environmental > Aquatic > Marine > Oceanic | place: Southern Atlantic...
AAGACTAAGACTAAGATTAAGACGAAGATTAAGACTAGGATTAGGCTTGGGATTTATAATAGAGGGCCCGCGATTCATCGGCAGGAGAACCGCGGGCCCGTATGTCAGGGATACGTTTTTATGTTTAGGCTCGGCTCTTAATCCTCCCGTCGTGGGAGAAAGCGTCGTGAAAGAATCAGGATAAGGGAGGCAATCCCGAATACGGCGGCGGTTGTGTTGGGCTCCGGGACACCCACCACTTGGAGATTGTCAAAGGCGATTGCCTCGCTACCGCTGGTCATGAGTGTGTCGATACGTACGTCCAGAAAGGAACCGCTGACGGGAATGACTGCGCTGGAGATTGTCTGCATGGCCAACCCCAACTCATGCATGTCTCCGACGCCATCAAAGTCGGTGTCCTGAAGAAGTGGTCCATTGAATGTTTGGCCATTGTTCTCGAAGGAAAGGGCGGTGTTCCACTCGCCGGAATCAACCCGGTACTGGACCAGCAGATAATCATCAACACTGTCAAACGCGCTGTCGGAGCCGGCCCCCATGTCCAGCGAGATTTGTACGGCCGGGAAGCTTGTCAGGCTGATGGATGAAAAATCCAGGTTGGCAATGCCGGAAACGTTTTCAGCGGCATCGATGTCCTCGGCGGCAAAGTAATAGCTCCCTGTAAATCCGGTGAAGCCCGGGATTCCGGATGCCTCTGTAAACCCGTCCGTACGGGTGAAGTAGTCATCACTGCCGTCTGTGAAACCGCCCGTGACGGAATAGCGTGATCCGTCTCCATCGGTTTCAAAGGATTCCAGCAGGAGCACGCTGGCGGACAGGGTGGATCCGGAGAGGATCATGATTGGAAAAATGAACGGAGCTATTCCGCGGGCGGTAATTTTTGTGATATGTCTCATAACGTATGAGAGAATCACTACGCGCTTGGTCCCGGGCAACACGCTCAGCTAGTCATTTTTGACTGTTCTTACAGAGCCGTCTGCGATGTCTTGTCAGAGTTTCAGATTCAGGGAAAGGCGATCTTCTGATCCGGTCATGGTGCCTGAATCAAGACTGCCATCATCCAGCATGAAATCGATTTTTTCAAGCACTGCCAGGCCAACGGTCGGCTTGACCAAGTGGATTTGAATCTTCGTACCGCAAGGTTCAGTGCACCAATCCCAATATCCCCCGATGGGTGTTGTCTCGGTAAACCCGGGAAGGTTTCCCTCCATGCCCGCCGGCAGAAGGGAAGGCGACTTGTGGCTGGGCCAAGATCCGTTCGCCTGAGCAAATGTGTTAAAGCTGGAGGCGAATTCCCTGAATTGGTTGGCTGCCGTCATCGCCTTTTCATGGTCGTCATGGCTTTGGTACGTTGGAAAAACCAGCAGGGCGAACAGTGCCAGGATGAATGCAAAAGCCAGTAGTTCCATCATCGTGAAACCGGAGATAAAGGCTTGGAGAGCTCTTTTCATTGGGTAAGTGACGAGACCCTACCCGTGAATTTTAATAATGCAACGCTATAAGTGTAAAAGGCGTATAATTTTGATTAATTCAGGTCGATTTCCTCATCCGTGGTGGCACCCTGCATCAACTTGTACAACTGGTGTTTGCGACATTCCCCATTCAGGAAATTTTTGAACAAATCAAAACGCCGGGAGAGACAAAGGGTTTCCAGGAGCTCCTGCTTGAATTGGCTGTCCTGGCAAATTGAGTGTGCCGCGACATCGATAAACGGGCCATATCCCTCAACGGAATGGATAAACTTCACGTATTCCTTGGGAAGCCCTTGTGTCAGATGTGGGTGTTTGTCTATCAGCGAAATAATCTCATCCCGGGCTGGCAGCAGTTGATGGTTCTCCTCTGCTGCATCCTTGCAGGGGGCAATCCGGATCAACCGGTATGGAGACTCCTGCACGATCTCAATCAGGCGTACCCGACTGATGCCCTGCAAGGCCAGGTTGGAAGTCCCATCAGGGTTTTGATGGGCGGCGCGGACGATGCCCACGGTCCCCATTACGGTGGGGGGCTCTTCATGACCGTGCAGCTTGTCAACCCCGCACTCTTGAAAAATGGCGAACAGGCGGTGTGACTGCAGAACGTCACTGAGCATGTGGCGATATCGTGTTTCGAAAATGAAAAGCGGCATGATTGCATGGGGAAACAATACAGTTTCCTGCAACGTCATGACCGGAACCACCTCGGGAATGTGAATATCGTCTCTGGTTTCCATTCGAATTGCCATATCCTAAACGGGGTTTGCCGATGACGCAACTATCCTCTCAAATCAGGATCCGCCCATTTCCATGCTTCCAGCATATGCGGGTCGGGATCATCCGTTTCGGCAAAGTAGACAGCGAGTCGAAGATAGTTGATCAGATCGTCGGGTGACTTGGGTCGCATTTCCCTGATTTCCGCGAAAAGGGCCTCGGGGGAGCGTCCGCGCAATTCGTCAATATCCTGAAACCCGAGATCCAAGAGGTCCCTTGCGGTGGTAATATTCATTCCGGGGATACGCTTGAACACCGAGGTCAGGGCTTCCAAGTCGACTTTCCTTTTCTTCTTCGCACCGGGTATATCCCCAAGAGGGTCATTCATGTGGCCAAAGTAGAAGAGGGTGCCTTTCCTTGGCAAGTCATCGGGACAAATTCTCGGTGTCTCACTGAGACATTTAGGGGGCAGGTGTGACACGGGGTGTGACAAAGTGTAACAGTGATTGTCCTCAGGGGGCATTTCTGCGCGGGTTCAATATTGTTTAAGTTGTTAATAAACAAAAGGTAAGGGTTTTTTAATTTCCTCTGGCATGTGAATTGCAGGAATCACAGCCGATATGGGTAAGATCATAGGAATCGACTTAGGAACCACTAACTCCTGCATGGCTGTCATGGAGGGGGGCGAACCGGTGGTAATCCCGAACAGCGAGGGATCGCGGACTACGCCATCCGTGGTTGCGTTTGCCAAAAATGGCGAGCGTCTGGTTGGACAAGCAGCCAAGCGGCAGGCTGTCACCAATCCTTCCAACACAGTTTTCTCCGCCAAGCGCCTGATTGGTCGCAAGCACTCGGAAATCACCGAGGAAGCCGGACAGGTTCCCTACGCAGTTGTTGCGGGGAAGAATGGGGACGCTTGGATTGAAGTTGAAGAGAACGGTGCCAAGCAATCCTTCCCGCCCGAGCAGATCAGCTCAATGGTGTTGGCCAAGCTTAAGGCGGATGCGGAAGCCTATCTTGGAGAGCCGGTTACGCAGGCCGTCATCACGGTTCCAGCCTACTTTAACGACTCCCAGCGCCAGGCCACCAAGGACGCCGGCACGATCGCCGGTCTGGAAGTGCTTCGTATCATCAATGAGCCGACCGCTGCTTCCCTGGCATTCGGCCTGGACAAGAAGAGCGAGGAAACCATCGCCGTATATGACCTCGGTGGCGGTACCTTCGACATCTCCATTCTGGAAATTGGCGATGGCGTCTTTGAAGTGAAGGCCACCAACGGGGATACCCACCTTGGCGGCGACAACTGGGACGAAGCCATCATCTCATGGCTGGTCGAGGATTTCAAAAAGGAGAATGGCGTGGACTTGCGTCAGGATCCGATGGCCCTTCAGCGCCTCAAGGAAGAAGCTGAGAAAGCCAAGATTGCGCTTAGCAGCTCCCAGTCGACCGAAATCAATCTACCGTTCATCACTGCGGACGCCTCCGGGCCGAAACACTTGAATGTCCGGTTGACCCGATCCAAGATTGAGCAAATCACTGATCATTTGTTTGAGCGCACCGTTGGCCCGTTCAAGGCCTGTCTGAAGGATGCCGGCTTGACAGAAGGGGACATCAACAACCTCGTTCTCGTTGGTGGCATGACCCGTATGCCCAAGGTCAATGAAGTTGCCCGTAACCTCGCTGGCAAGGAGCCTAACAAGGGTGTGAATCCGGACGAAGTTGTGGCTATCGGTGCTGCTATTCAGGGTGCTGTCCTCGCAGGTGACGTGAAGGACGTCCTCTTGCTGGACGTGACCCCGCTGACACTGGCAATCGAGACAGCTGGCGGCGTGGCGACTCCGATGATCGAGCGTAACACGACCATCCCGACCAAGAAGTCGCAGATCTTCTCCACCTATGCTGACCAGCAGACGGCGGTGGACATCAAGATTCTCCAAGGTGAGCGCCCGATGTCCAAGGACAACAAGTCGCTCGGTAATTTCCGCCTGGATGGCATTCCGCCGGCTCCCCGCGGTGTTCCCCAGATTGAGGTGACGTTTGACATTGACGCCAATGGCATTCTGCACGTTTCCGCAGCTGACAAGGGGACGGGCAAGAAGCAGAAGATTTCCATCACCAATGCTTCTGGTCTGAGTGACGATGAAGTGACGAAGATGAAGGAAGACGCAGAGCGCAACGCCGATGCTGACAAAGCAGCCAAGGTAGCCGCCGAGACGCGCAACCAATTGGACAATGTGGTCTTTGGAACTGAGAAGGTTCTCAAGGAAAGCGGTGACAAGTTCAGCGACGAAGACAAGAGCCTGATCCAAGGCCTCGTTGACGAGGGCAAGAAAGCCCTTGAGTCGGATGACGCTGAACAGATCAAGGCGGCTCTTGAGAAAATCAACAACAGCCAGGAACTTCAGCAGGCGATGGCCCGCATGTACCAGGAGCAGGCCACCGCAGGCGCTGGTCCGGAAGGTGCCGGTCCTCAACCGGAAGCTGGTGCGCAGGCTGACGACAATGTCGTTGATGCGGAAGTCGAAGACGTAGAGGAAAACAAATAACTTTTAGCCGGACGGTTGCTGGATGCAGCCGGCCGGCTTTTTCTAACCTTAATTATAACTGATTTAACATCAAAAAACTGATACAAAATGGCAAATACAGTGAAAATCCAACCCCTCGGAGATCGTGTTCTGGTAAAGTCGATCGAAGTAGAGGAAGAAGTTAAAGGCGGGATCATCATCCCCGATTCAGCCAAGGAAAAGCCGACCACGGCAGAAGTCCTTGCACTGGGCAACGGCAAGAAGGACGGCGAGACTTACGAGTTCTCAGTCAAGGTCGGTGACCAGGTCATCATCAGCAAGTATGGCGGTACGCAGGTTAAGTACGAAGATGTCGAGTACACGATCCTGCGCGAGGACGACATTCTCGGCATTATTGGCTAATCGCCAAAACCACATAACCTTATAAAGTTTTAAAATCATGGCTAAACAAATTAAATTCGACGAAAGTGCACGCCGTCAGCTCCTCAAGGGAGTTGAGACATTGGCGAAGGCAGTAAAGGTAACCCTCGGCCCCAAGGGTCGTAACGTTGTTATCGACAAGAAGTTCGGCAGCCCGACCGTAACCAAGGATGGTGTTTCCGTTGCCAAGGAAATCGAGCTCAGCGATCCCTTTGAAAACATGGGTGCCCAGATGGTGAAGGAAGTCGCCACCAAGACCAGTGACATTGCTGGTGACGGTACGACCACTGCCACCGTTCTGGCTGAAGCGATCTTCCGCGAAGGCCTCAAGAGTGTTACTTCAGGTGCCAACCCGGTCTACATCAAGCGTGGTATCGACAAGGCAGTTGCTGCCGGTGTCGCTGCTATCCAGGACATGAGCATCGCGGTGACCGACCGTGAAGCGGTCAAGAATGTAGCCACTGTATCCGCCAACTGGGAAGAGGAGATTGGTTCCATCATTGCGGACGCAATGGACAAGGTTGGCAAGGACGGCACCATCACCGTTGAAGAGGCCAAGGGCATCGAGACCACCCTCGACGTTGTTGAAGGGATGCAGTTCGACAAGGGTTACCTGAGCCCGTACTTCGCCACCGACCAGGAAGCGATGGAAGCGATCCTCGAAGACGCTTACATTCTCATCCACGAGAAGAAGATCACCAATTTGAATGACCTGCTGCCCTTGTTGCAGAAGGTTGCCCAGAGCGGCAAGCCGTTCCTCCTCATCGCTGAGGATGTTGAAGGAGAAGCCCTGGCGACACTCGTTGTCAACAAGCTCCGTGGCATGCTGAACGTCTGTGCTGTCAAGGCACCTGGTTTCGGTGATCGCCGCAAGGCCATGCTGGAGGACATCGCTGTTCTCACCGGTGGGCGTTGCATCACCGAGGATCTTGGCATCAAGCTCGACAATCTTGATCTGTCCGACCTTGGCCGTGCCAAGCGCGTGACCATTGACAAGGAGAACACCACCATCGTGGAAGGCGCCGGTTCCGCTGCTGACATCCAGGGTCGCGTTAAGCAGATTCGCCGTCAGATCGAGGAAACCTCCTCCGATTACGACCGCGAGAAACTGCAGGAGCGCCTGGCCAAGTTGGCTGGTGGTGTTGCCGTCATCAATGTTGGTGCCGCGACCGAGCCGGAAATGAAGGAAAAGAAGGCTCGTGTTGAGGATGCTCTCCACGCGACCCGCGCTGCTGTTGAAGAAGGTATCGTCCCTGGTGGGGGTGTTGCTCTCCTGCGTGTTCGCAGCAAGGTTGGCGAGCTGGCTCTGGAAGGTGACGAAGCCATCGGTGGTGCCATCGTCCTGAAGTCCCTTGAATATCCGCTGCGTCAGCTGTGCACCAACGCTGGTGTTGAAGGTAGCCTCGTTGTCCAGCACGTTCTGGATACCGAAGGCAACATCGGCTACAATGTAGCGACTGAGCAATACGAGGACCTCATCAAGGCGGGTGTTGTTGACCCGGCCAAGGTGACCCGTAGCGCGCTTCAGTATGCGGCTTCCGTATCCGGTCTGCTTCTCACCACGGAAGCTCTCATCACCGACCTGCCGGAAGAGAAGTCGGGCGCTGGAGCCCCTGACATGGGTGGCATGGGTGGCATGGGTGGCATGGGCGGCATGATGTAAGCCCGGTTACCAAACTGTTTTACGGCAAAAGCCCCGGTGGAGACACCGGGGCTTTTTTGTTTTTATCCGATCCCCCCGCAGGTCGCCTACGCCGCCCAACCGGGGGGATGGGAAGAGTACTGAATCCACCCCAACGCATGTTGGGGTTGGTGCAAAAAAAGCCCCGCATCGTAAAGGCGATACGGGGCCATGGTAATTTAAAAACTATCCGTCAATCAACCGATTGCGCGGTCGTAGTAGGCGGAAACCTGGTCCCAATTGACTACATTCCAGAAGGCGGCAATGTAATCTGGCCGGCGATTCTGGTAATTCAGGTAGTAAGCGTGTTCCCAGACGTCCAAGCCCAGAATCGGAGTGCATCCGCTGTCGCATCCACCAAAGGCGGATCCCATTTGCGGGTTGTCTTGATTGGCTGTGCTGGTAACACACAGGTCGCCGTCCTTCTTGACGCAGAGCCAAGCCCAGCCAGAGCCAAAACGTGTAGCCGCAGCCTGGTTGAATTCTGCCTTGAATTCCTCAAAACCGCCGAATTGCGCAGTGATCTTTTCTGCAAGGGCACCTGCCGGGGTTCCTCCGCCATTTGGTGAAAGGATCGACCAGAAAAGGCTGTGGTTGGCATGTCCGCCTCCATGGTTGCGAACGGCTCCCTGGACGCTTTCCGGAAGGTCGGCGATCTTGCTGATCAAATCCGCCGGACACTCGGGCCCCTCAATGCCAGCACCCTCCAGTGCCTTGTTCAAATTCACTATATAAGTGTTGTGGTGCTTGGTGTGATGGATCTCCATCGTCGCTGCATCAATGTGCGGTTCCAATGCATCATATGCGTAATCTAATTCCGGTAATGTGTATGCCATCGTATTTATTGGTTTTTGAGTTGATTTAGAAAGATAAGAAACCCCAGTCAGGCCAAGACGTCAACTTTCGGTACGCTTTCTTTTGAAATACTCCTGCAAGACGGCCTTGCATTCCGCCTCAAGTGTTCCGGACTCCACTGCGACACGGTGATTCAGGCGGGGCAGCTCCTGCACTGCCATGGCACCACCCATGCATCCCATCTTGGGGTCGGGGACAGCATACACGACTTTCGAGATACGGGCCATGATGCTGGCGCCCGAGCACATTGGACAGGGCTCCTTGGTCACATACAGCGTTGCTCCGTTGAGTCGCCAATCCCCAACGATCTCCGTGGCCTGCGTTATGGCCAGGATTTCCGCGTGGGCGGTGGGGTCATTCAATGATTCAACCTGATTATATGCCCGGGCAATAATCGCCCCATTGAATTCGATGACTGCCCCTATTGGGACTTCATTCGCTTTCCATGCTTTCAAGGACTCATTGAATGCATGCGACATGTAATACCCGTTATCACGGTTGAGTTCCGATGGATGTAACTTCTCAAATGGGCACGGAGGCGGTGGTTCGGATTTCATTCGCGGAATAAAGTGAATCCCAATCCCAAGCCCAAGCTCAGGCTCAAATATCTTGAGCTCAAGCTGAGACTAAGATTGGGATGGGGACTAAGACTAAGATTGAGCTTGGGATTGAGATTGACTTTGCATGGAATCAGACTGTTGATCAAATTTCTCCTAAATTATCCAAATAATCCAATCATTTTATGGCTGAATCTGAAGTTGTTGAAGTCGAGGGTAAAGTGGCTGCCGTTTTGCCTGGCACAATGTTCCGCGTGGAATTGAAAAACGGGCACCAAGTGCTTGCCCACATCTCGGGTAAACTCCGGAAACACTTCATTAAAATCACAGTTGGCGATATGGTTAAGATGGAGATGACGCCAACCGACATCAACAAGGCACGCATCATTTACCGCCTGCGAAATGCTCCGACCAACCGGAATGCTCCGATTCGCAGTTTTGGGCCGAAGCGCCGCTAGCGACCGGTCCGGATTGTCTCATGATTTGAAATTCGGGGAATCCCCCAGTAATCATGAGTAATTTTCCTAATTTACTCTGGAAATATGCTGATAGGTATGCTAGCGTGTTTGAATTAAGAAAATCGAATGAATGGGAGAGACCTTATGAGCGTACGAGCAAACACAATCATTGAAACGATCGGGAACACGCCCCTGATCAAGTTGAACGCGGCGGCTGAAGGCTGTGTAGCTGATATTTATGTGAAGTGTGAATGGTTCAATCCGCTGGCCAGCGTAAAGGACCGGATTGCCCGATCGATGATCGAGGCGGCGGAAGCGGACGGGAGCCTGAAGCCTGGCGGGGTGGTGATTGAGCCGACAAGCGGTAACACGGGCATTGGCTTGGCCTTTGTCTGCCGTTCCAAGGGCTACCGTTGTATTTTGACGATGCCGGAGACGATGTCGATGGAGCGGCGAGTGCTGCTGGACCTGCTTGGAGCGGAGTTGGTACTGACCCCGGGACCGAAAGGGATGCCGGGCGCGATGGCCAAGGCGCAGGAATTGATTGAAAAGCATGGGGAGATGGCCTTTGGCCCTGGTCAATTTGACAATCCGGCCAATCCGCAGGCCCACCGCGAGACCACTGCGGAGGAAATCTGGGAGGCCACGAACGGGGAAATCGACATCTTCATGGCTGGCGTTGGCACGGGTGGCACGATCACCGGAGTCAGCGAAGTGCTCAAGGAGCGCAAGCCTGGTGTAAAGGCAATTGCCATCGAGCCCGCAGCAAGCCCCGTAATCAGTGGTGGCAAGCCGGGTCCGCACAAGATTCAAGGAATTGGTGCAGGCTTCATCCCGAAGAATTTGAACACGGAAATCATTGATGAAGTGGTCACCGTAAGCAATGAGGACGCATTTGACACGGCCCGTGCGGTTGCTTTGTCGGACGGCCTTTCCGTGGGGATTTCCTCCGGGGCGACAATCTGGGCAGCGGTTCAAGTGGGCAAGCGCCCGGAGAACGCGGGCAAGACCATTGTAGTGGTGGCGGCCAGCCCGAGTGAGCGCTACCTCAGCACACCGTTGGCGGAAGCCTCCCGCGAGCGGGCGGCATCTCTGGTTGTCGAGGACGTGTAGGACTTTACTCCTTAACCCAAAACAAAATGAAGCTCCGGCCGAATATGGTCGGGGCTTTTTTTGTCTCCTGCTTTACAGGTTGTTCCAGATGGCTACCCTGAGGCATGAATATGGCAATCGTCTGGTTCCGAAACGACTTAAGATTGGATGACAACAAAGCATGGTGCGCTGCTATTGAGGAAGGCGCTTCAATTGTTCCATTATTTGTTGTTGAAGACGGTTTGGAAAAGCTTGGCACGAGTTCGCGTTGGTGGCTCGGTGAAGCTTTGCGTGATCTGGACGACCAATTGAAACAGGTCGGATCTCGATTGTTGGTTCGAAGGGGAGATGCGCTTTCGGTCATCAGGGAATTGGCCAGTGATTGCCATGCCACCCACGTTTACTGGAATCGCCGGTACGAACCCGGAGGTATTCGAACCGATTCCATCATCAAGCAGGAACTGGTGGAGGCCGGCATCGAGGTGCGAAGCTTTAATAGCCAGTTGCTCAGGGAGCCGTGGGAAGTGTCCACTCAAAACGGGAGTGCCTACAAGGTGTACACGCCGTTCTCCAAGGCGTTTGCAGCGCTCTCGATTCCTGCGCCTGCAAGGTGCTCCGATACACCTGTTGTGCCGGAAAAGTGGCCGGAGGGGATTTCTGTCAGGGATCTCCGCCTTGTTGAGCAGGAAAGACTTTGTAGTGGTATTGCGGATACTTGGAGTCCGGACCGGGCCTCAGGGTTGGCCAAACTGCAAGAGTTTGTCCGCAAGCGGGTCGGTGATTACGCTGATGCCCGCGATTTTCCGGGGGATATGGGTACATCAAGGATTTCCCCCTATCTGCGATGGGGCCAGATCGGACCAAGGGAGGTTGTTGCCGCATTGCAAGGGGCTCCTGAGTCAAAAGGCAGAACGGTCTACCACAAGGAGCTGCTTTGGCGTGAATTTGCCTACCATGTTCTCTATCACTTTCCTGATACTGTTGAATCCCCCTTGCAAAGGGGATATGAAAAGTTTCCCTGGCGGTCCGACGCGACCCAACTGGAGCGTTGGAAAAGCGGCCTGACGGGATTCCCGATCGTGGATGCCGGTATGCGGGAGTTGGCCCAAACTGGCTGGATGCATAATCGGGTACGCATGATAACGGGATCATTTCTGGTCAAGCACCTGCTTCACTCATGGAAGGACGGGGCTTCCTGGTTCTATGAAAAGCTGGTTGATGCGGATCTGGCCAGTAACACCTTCGGTTGGCAATGGGTTGGAGGCTGTGGGGCGGATGCCGCTCCCTATTTCAGGATTTTCAATCCGATTCTCCAGGGGAAGCGGTTTGATCCGGACGGTAAGTACATCCGCCGGTATGTTCCTGAATTGGAGCATGTACCCAACAAGAAACTGCACACTCCCTGGTTGTTGACCCCATCTGAGCAAAGGGATTGCAGGTGCCAAATCGGTGAAACATATCCCAAGCCCATCATTGAGCATGAGGAGGGCCGTAAGCGCGCACTCGACGCATGGGCGGCCTTTCGGGAGGGGCAGGTGTGAGCAGGAAAATCAAACGGGTGTTGATTTCCGGTGTGAGTGGTTACATCGGTGGCCACCTTTTGACTTTCCTGCAAGGGAAAGGGTATCAGGTAAGCGGCTTGTCGCGTACTGGTGGTTTCTTCCTCTGGGATCCAGAGCGCGGTTGGATCGATCCGGAAGCCTTGGATGGTATCGATGCAGTCATTCACCTGGCCGGTGAAAATATCGCATCCGGCAGGTGGACCACCGCTCGAAAAAAACGCA
>Ga0066377_10000285_pt1 | contig 11548 bp, 19 predicted proteins | sample Knorr_S23_td_Sur_FD_70946 | JGI IMG/M metagenome (GOLD analysis project Ga0066377, IMG submission 70946) | Marine microbial communities from Southern Atlantic Ocean transect - Knorr_S23_td_SurfaceB_ad_5m_LV_B | ecosystem: Environmental > Aquatic > Marine > Oceanic | place: Southern Atlantic...
TTGTCGGTTCGATTCCGACTCGAGGCACCAAAAAAAGGAAAAGGAAAAATGATGTACGTGGATTACAAATTTGCAATAAATGAAAATGGTTTGGTGATGTTAGATACAGATCCAAATGAAATGATTGATATTAATAAAATTCCATTAAACGAAGGCGATCACTTTGTCTTACGAGTTGGTAAAGAAGGTAATATCATGTTTGTGAAACAAGAGGTTAGTGAAACTCATGACTGGTAAATGGCACGGTGGTAAAGGAAGTAAATACCGTGATATAAAAAATAAAGAACAATTCGATGCTGAATGGGATCGAATTTTTGTGCGCAAGAAAACTCCAAAACATGGAGCTACAAAAACGCACGTAGATAAAACTAAATATAATCGCAAAAGGATTAAAATAGAAGACGATGAGTAATTTTACAAAGGAAGAATTGGAAAACAGTAAAAGAATCTATAAATCAGCAACTCCAAAGTTTACTGCGGATTGGTATTTAAAGTGGATTGCATCAGCGTTTGTACTAATGGCAATGTCTATTAGAGGTGTTGAAGGCATGGAAATTTATGATTTATATTTATCAATTATAGGTATTTTCTTATGGTTGATTGTTTCTGTAATGTGGAAAGATAGAGCATTGATTCTACTAAATGGTGTAGGATTAATGTTTTTAATTAATAATTTAGCAGCAACTTTAATATGATAAAAACAAAATATTATTATGATTTTTTGAAATACTTTGAATTAGCAAAAGATCAACAAGAAAAATGTAACGTACCAAATTTTATGCCTCATACTGAAAGTGGTATGAACGATGATTTGATGGAGAATGTAGAACTATATGATGTAGTTGAAAGAAAGTATGCAGGTTTCTCTCAAATTGTAAACGATATATTTTACGGTTGGACAGATAAACATCCATATTGGGAACGAATGAAAGCTGGTAAAGCTACTGCTCAAAGAGAATTAGTAGCCAAAAATTGGACAGGTAAAATTCATTCCTTAGACGCATGGTTATATCTTTTTATATTACATAGAGTGACTGGTTCAGCAATTAATTATGGTACAAAACCTTCTGGTTATCATAACACGCTTTTATTTAAACTTCATTTAGCTGAAAACGTTGAAGATATGAAAAAGATTATTAAGGCTGAAAGTAAAATTGGAAAACCTTTTTATACTTCTATTGGATATCAATTCCCAGCATTTCCAAAACCTACAAGCGAATATAAAAAAGGTGGTGATTACTATCTTTGTGAATATGCGCCAAGATTAGCACAAGCTCTTGCAGTTTTCTTAGCATCTCCAGGTAAAAAAGATCTAAGAGAGATCGGAGAATTTATGTTAAAATGGAATGTAGAAAATGGATTAAGACAATACAAATTCCAATATGCTGCAGTTGTAGCTGATATTGCAGATTGGTTCCCACATTACGTGAATAAGGAAAGTATGTTTTATTATGGAACAAACGCAGTAGAATGTATTTCATATCTCGCAGAAAATGATAAAAAACTAAAGAAAGAAGATTTTCTTGATGAAGTAATGAGAAGTATTTACGAAGATACAGGAAGTGTACCATATAATGCTGAAGATGTATGTTGTGATTATATTAGATGGGTTGAAAATTATATTAGACCTGGAGATGATTATGCACATTTAGATTTCGATAAAGTATGGTCAAGTAGTGATATTAAAGATCATCCACGAGGAAGACAAAAGGCAATGCTTGATCTCGGATTAGTGGAAACATTTAATGGTATTACTGCACATCCATCTGATTTAAAAGTACTTAATGATAATAATTTAAGTGTACAAGAATATCAAAATATGGTACAATATTACAACTTATGAGCTTATTTCCAAACGAACATAATATCGTATATCCAAATACTACGATAGTTGAAATGAAAAAGAAAAAACCTGTTGATACATGGATGAAAGATTATACTTTAGATCAACGTAAAGAAAAGTTTTTTGAGTTTTGTGATAAGTTTGACTTGAGATTAGATGATTTATTAAAAGATGATTTTCAAATATTTTCTCATAGATTACATTGGCACGAACATCCTTATGTAGATTTTTTTAAAGGAAAAGATGTTTCCAATTTCGAAAAGATACTATATACTATTACGTATTCTTTTTCTAATGAACATTGGGGAACATTTAAAGCTCTATATGATGGAGGAGAAGATGGACTAAGATCTAGATTCGAAAGGCATCGTCATGCAAGATCTGATTTATTTCAAATCTATTATCCAAAAGGAACAAAAGTTTCTGAATGGTTAATCACTGCACCAAGAAAATGTGCAAAGGATATGGCTCATGTTTTAGATGAAAAAAATAAACCATGGACAATGATGGAATTAGCTAAGAGATTTGAAAAGTATTTTAAAGAGGAACAAGGGTTTAGATCGCCATTATATCCATGTAAAAACTTTGCTCGATATATGGCAATGACATGGCCAGATCAAGTTGATCCAGAATCTGTGTTATTTGGAGGAACAGGCCATTTCGATGGAATGCATCAAATATTTGGTGGTCAAAATTTAAATGGAAAAGTTAAATATGAAATTGATGAAGATGGTGAATTTATTCCTACTAATAAACATGGTGAATTATGGTTAGAACAAATGTATGAACTAGCAAATGATTCACGTAATCCAATGCATACACAAAAGCTTTTGAATGTAGAAGATAAAACTTGTTTCTTTTATAAACACATAGCTATTTCTCAAGGAGAAAAAAGACCAACAAAAAGAATTCCAAGAGATTGGATATTTCCAAGGGAGTTTAAACTTGAGTCATAATAAACACGTAGTCGATGGATTTAATAGAGATATTGGTTTAATGCAACCAGATGAAGCTATCGAATATTATTTAGGATTAGCTGAAGGTTGGGAAGATCCAAATCCACCGCTCGTTTTAACAGAACATGATGGAGTAACAGTTGTCAGGGATGATCTTATTACTGGAACAAAAGTAAGAGGTGCAGATTTACTTATGTCAAAAGTAAAACAAGATACTGTTTCCTATGTTCAACCTCGTACAGGTTTGGCGGGTGTAAGTATTTTAGAAGTTGCTAAAAGACACAATAAAAAAGTTAGATTATATATGCCATCGAGTAAAAAGATTTCACATCATCAAGCTTGTTGTATTGAAAGAGGTGCAGAAGTTAGTTTTCATAGAATAGCAGCAATGCCAAATTTAAATGCGATTGCAGCAAAAGAATCAAAAGAAAATGGTCATTATTTTATTCCTCTTGGATTAAAACATGAATTAGTAACTGCGGGTTTAGTTAAAGTTGCGAGATCAATTCCTGAACCCGATGAAGTGTATACAGTTGTATCAACTGCAGTTTTATCACGCGCATTACAAATTGCATGGCCAAATGCTAAATTTACTGCGGTGGCAGTGGCAAGAAATATGAAAGCAGGTGAATTAGGAAGAGCAGAAGTGATAAGCGCACCTGAACCTTTTACGAAAAGTATTAAAGAAGAAGAGATGCCGCCATTTCCAAGTATAGGAACATACGATGCAAAAGCATGGAGATATATTCCTAAGAATAGTGGAAAGAATATACTGTTTTGGAATGTAGGATCAGAACCAATATTACAAGATGAAAGTTTATATGAAACTATAGATAGTTATAGAGATTGGGAAAAAAACGAAGAATGATTACAGGAACATTTAATAAAATACCGAGAAAAAAGAATAGTCATGGATACGGTTGGGCTAGAACTTGGTCAGAAAATTTAGGAATTGGAATTAATCATGAAGGATATATGGTTGAAACATTATATTTAGATCATGGAGTAAATTTTGGAGGATCATTAAATTTATTTGGAGGTTTCACTGAAGATTTAGAAAAAAGAATAAATAATTTCTTAGAAGCAAAAGTAATTTATTCACTTGATATTGATATGCCAGATTATGGCGCAATGTTAAAAGCAAGAAAAGATGTTAAAGATAAACTATGGTGTGATAAAGTTTCTCGTAAATGCCAACAAGCAATAACTCTAAAATCGACAGATTTAACGGATTTAAATTGGTTAACAATTGGAGATTCTCATACAGCAGCATATTCAAAAGAAAATTCAATGGTGATTAAAACTGATGGATTAACATTGAATGGTCAAGTTAAAACAGATTTTGAATACGTAACAAAACATATTCAAGAATGTAATCCTAAAGGTATTACTATGTCTTTCGGTAATATTGATATCAGACATCATATTATTAGATTATCTGCAGATAGTATGCCTATGCTAAAAGCGTGGAAAGAATATGGAGATAGATTAGAAAGAAATGGAATTAAAGTTGAATACTCTACTCCATGGCCAATTGAACATGAAGAAAGAAGATTGCCTAAAACAGGATATTACAAAGATCAACCATTTTGGGGATCAAGATTTCAAAGAATTGCTGCATTAAAAACATGGATTATGAATATGGATAATTTAGAAATGAATAGAGTTGAATATCCAGAAGAATGGTTATCGATGGATGGAGAAAAGTTTGCTAAAGACAAAATGGAGAGCGTTTCGTCTGTGCATCTATCACCTGAAGTATATCGAAGAAAAAATTGGGGAATTAACTGTGTACAATTGTCCGATTTTATGGTATAATAGGACATATATTATTAGAGGAAAACTATGCCAAGTATTAATTTAAATAAACAACCACCAAATAGGTGGAAAAAACGTAAAAATCAAAAACCACAAGGTCCAATGCCTTTTGATGTGGCTATGAGAAAGTTTAAAAAAGCTGTCGAGGCAGCAGGTATTATTCAAGAAGTTCGTAAAAGAGAATTTTATGAAAAACCTACTGCTAAGCGAAAAAGAAAAAAAGCAGAAGCTATCGCTCGATGGAAGAAAAAAGAAAGAATGCTTAAACTAAACGGCTATCCAGAGTCGAGGAGAAAAAGATAATGTCAGTAATGGATAAATTAAAAAAGAATTCTAAAATTAAGTTTACAAAAGAACTTAATAAATCAGAATTTTTTACAGAAAAAGATATGATCTCAACTGATGTACCAATGGTCAATGTCGCATTATCTGGCGATATCGATGGAGGTCTTACATCAGGATTAACTGTATTAGCAGGTCCAAGTAAACATTTTAAAACATCATTTGCTTTATTAATGGCAAGTGCTTATTTGAAAAAACATGATGATGCAGTATTATTGTTTTATGATTCAGAGTTTGGTTCACCGCAATCTTATTTTGAAGCTTTTGGTATTGATACTTCAAGAGTATTACATACACCTATTGTTGATGTAGAACAATTAAAATTTGATCTTGTAAATCAGCTTGATAATATTGATAGAGGCGATAAAGTAATTATTGTTATTGATTCTATTGGTAACTTAGCATCGAAGAAAGAATTAGAAGATGCACTTAATGAAAAATCAGTTGCCGATATGTCAAGAGCAAAAGCATTAAAAGGATTGTTTAGAATGGCAACTCCATATCTAACAATGAAGAATATTCCTTTACTTGCAGTAAATCATACATATCAAGAAATTGGATTATTTCCAAAATCAATTGTATCTGGTGGAACGGGTATATACTATTCAGCAGATAATATTTGGATTCTTGGAAGACAACAAGAAAAGAAAGGCACAGAAATTACGGGGTACAACTTTGTTATCAATGTCGAAAAATCTAGGTTTGTTAAAGAAAAATCCAAAGTTCCTATTAGTGTTTCTTGGGAAGGTGGTATTGAACCTTATTCTGGCTTGCTTGATGTTGCTATGGCTGGTGGCTATGTTACTAAACCAAATGTGGGTTGGTATGCAAGAGTTGATCATGCCACTGGTGAAATCGTTGAGCCAAAGGTTAGAGAAAAAGAAACACTTAATAAAGAATTTTGGGATCCAATCTTTAATGAAACAGATTTCAAAAAATTCATAAAATCATACTATCAGATTGGTCATAAACCATTACTTGATATTGAGTTAGGGTTGGAGGAAGATGGATAATCATTATACTACTCAAGAACACCCCGATTCAGATTTTTATGCGTTAAAATTTACTGAAGAATCTCCATATACAAACGTAATGGTAATATATGGCACAGTAAAGATTTTAGAAGATCAAGAACTAGATATCGCAACACTGCAATTTACATATAACATTGTAGATCCAGGTGATTATGACCACGATGATTTAAGAAAAGATAAAGATTTTAATAATTATCTTGGAGATTTATTACAACATATTATTAGAGAGGGAACAATTGGAAATTCAGAATCAACTACCGACACACATACTGAGTCATCTACTCAATAATGAGGAATATTGCAGAAGAGTAATACCTTATATTGAAAAGACTTATTTTGAAGGCGTACATAAAATAGTATTTGATCTCATTGTCGATTTTGTTTCAAAACATAATAAGCTTCCAACAGGAAAAGTTTTAGATTTAGAACTTAAAAAAATATCTGCTCCAGAGGATTCACTAAATCATGCTTCTTTACTCATTAACGAAATCAATACAAGATCCGACGTTGACACCGATTATCTTATCAACGAAACAGAAAAATGGTGTCGTGATCGAGCTGTATATAATGCGATCATGGAATCCATACAAATTATTGATGGTAAAGATAAACAAAAAACAGAAGGTGCTATACCAGAAATTTTGTCTAATGCCTTAGGTGTTTCATTTGATCAAGCGATTGGCCATGATTATGTTGATGATTCTGATGCTCGTTTTGATTTCTATAATAGAAAAGAAGAAAGAATTCCATGGGATTTAGATTATTTTAATAAAATTACAAAAGGTGGTATACCAAATAAAACATTAAATATTTGCTTAGCTGGTACTGGTGTAGGTAAATCATTATTTATGTGTCATAATGCTGCATCAGTATTAACTCAAGGTAAAAATGTTTTGTATATCACTATGGAAATGGCAGAAGAAAGAATTGCTGAAAGAATTGATGCGAATCTTATGGATTTACCTATTCATCAACTCGAGTCATTACCTAAAAATGTCTTTAATGAAAAGATTGCAAGTATCGCAAAAGGAACAATTGGTAAATTAATTGTAAAAGAATATCCAACTGGTGCTGCTCATGCTGGTCATTTTAGAGCATTGTTAAAAGAATTAAAGTTGAAAAAGAACTTTAGTCCCGATATAATCTATATTGATTATTTAAATATTTGTGCTTCATCTCGTATGAAATCGATGGGTGGAAGTATAAATAGTTACACTTATATTAAAGCTATTGCTGAAGAGTTACGTGGTTTAGCGATTGAGTTTAACTTGCCAATTATGTCTGCAACGCAAACAACTAGATCAGGTTTCAGTAATACAGATATAGGTCTTGAAGATACTTCTGAATCATTCGGCTTACCAGCCACTGCTGATTTGATGTTTGCTTTAATTTCAACTGAGGAATTAGATGAACTCAATCAAGTGATGGTCAAGCAACTTAAAAATCGTTATAATGATCCTACAAAATACAAGCGATTTGTCGTCGGTATTGATAGGGCAAGAATGAAATTATATGATGTAGAAGAATCAGCTCAATCTGATATTGTTTCTGATATGAGCATCCCCGATAAACCAATCGCAACGTGGGGGGACAATGAAAGAAAAGACACGTTTGCGGAATTTAAAATATAGGAGAAAATATATGAATATGTTACTAAACGCAAAAGGCTGGGTTATGGACAGACTTAAAGAAAGAACATCACTTGATGGTGTTGCACTTATTGCTGTCTGTGGATCAGTTATTTTATTCGGAGGCTTAGCTAAATTATTAGCATGGGTCGGTTTAGGATATGGAATATATACTCTAGTTAAGTCTGAGGGTTAATGAAAAATGTTTAATGTTCGTGTGGTCTCGTATAGCAGACCAATGGATGAAGAAAAATTAAATGATGATCTTATACAATTGGTTGCTTATTGTGCACGAGTTTCTAATCCTGGAAATCAGTACAATAACGAAACTGCCGACAAGTTAATTAAATATTTGATTAAACATCAACACTGGTCACCGTTAGAGATGGCCAGTGTTTGTATGGAAATTGACACAACTCGGGATATCGCTCGACAAATTTTAAGACATAGATCTTTTTCTTTTCAAGAATTTAGTCAGCGATATGCCGATCCTACTAAAGATTTAAGTTTTGTAACTCGACAAGCTCGATTACAAGATAATAAAAATCGACAAAATTCAATTGAAATTCCTATGGAAGATTCTATCAATCATATATGGGAATCATATCAAGAAGTTATTATTGAAAGATGTAAACACGCATACGAATGGGCTATTCAAGCAGGTATAGCAAAAGAACAAGCTCGAGCGGTATTGCCTGAAGGTTTAACAATGTCACGTATGTATGTAAATGGAACACTACGTTCATGGATTCATTATATTCAATTAAGATCCGCTCATGGAACTCAAAAAGAACACGTTGAAATAGCTAAAGCTTGTGCTGAAGCAATTTATCAAATTTTCCCTTTGGATGATGTTATATAAGCTTATTTTTATATGTAATTATTATACATAAAATTTATATACTTTTTTTTAAAAAAAGGGTTTACAAACTCTCCCATCTTTGGTATAATAGGTACATAAATTGATGAAAGGAGTGAAAAATGTCAAATAACACAAATACAGCGATCCTCGAAGCTATAAACGAGGAAGTAAACGAACTATCTTCAATGAGTGTAGTTAGTGAACTTGGAATTACACCAATTGCTGACTCTTTTGATGAATTCTTAGCTTTTGCTGATATGGAAAAGTTAAGATGGAAATTAGTTCTCAAAAGATTCGAGGAGATGAGTGAGTAATATGGATTATTACAAAGAGTTTAATTTACCAGAAAATGCCACTGAAGATCAAATTAGATCTGCAGTTGGCGCACCTTCTATTGAAGAAGAAAAATACTGTCTTTGTGGAAAGCTTCACGAAGATTGCAACGAAAATTATGAACACATGACATCAGGAGTATAATTATGTGGAATAGCGAAGATACAATTTTAAGCGTTTCAGAACCCAAAGTAATGGAGTCTGCAGCGGGTTTTTATGTAGGTCAGTCTTGTGAGACTGAGCTTAAGTGGGAAAATGGCACCACTGATATTATCGTTGAACCTTATGATAGGTTGAGCGGTTATTTTGCCACTGCTGAGGAAGCGGGTGCTTTCTTAGCATTAATTAATTAATTTTTTGAGAGGTATATTATGAGACATAGTAATAATTATATTACAACAGCACATACTGAGTGCGCAAGTGAAATGTTAGAAATTGAAGCATTTAGAAAGGTTGTGAAAACAATTAATAAAGAGAATAAATTTTTAGAAGGTAGATATTCATATCCTGGAACACTTCCAAGATATTACGTCAAACTTCAAGGTAGAGGTGCTAGAACTGTAAATGCTATCAAAGATGGTAAGCATCCAAGAAGTTATGATCAATTTCTTCCTCTGAAGTATGCAGAAAAGGTGGATGTATATGTCTACACAAGATAAAGTAGCTTTTAAAGTAACTGCCAAAAATGGGAGAAAACTCGTAGCAGAATATATTTTTGCTAATATGTTAGATGCTATTACGTTCGAAGTTGGTATGAAAAACGAAGGTTATAACACAAAAATGGAAACAATTTATGTTTAATGAAATACTATTAATCTTTTTTATCTGCATAGTTGGAGTAGGATATAGCTCATATAAAATAGGAATTAAAGAAGGTAGCGAAAGCATGTTAAGCCTTTTAGAAAAAATTGGTGTAATTTTAATGGATAATGAAGGAAATATAACACCTAATACTAATTATAAACCCAAACTCAAATCATAAATTGTATAAATAGTAGTACAAGATTTAAAAGGACTACTATGCTTACCTTAAAAACATTTCAAATAAATGAAGCCCAAGCTCTAAATCAAAAAGAGCTTCAAAAGCCGAATACAAATACGGGAGTTCCTCGTATAGAAATTTTAAGGCGTTTAATCAAAGATCAAAAACCACTTGAGTTGAAAAATGGTGGAACATTTATTGTTGGTGATATTGATGACGCAATGCAAAAGTTAAACCAATTTGAAACAAATCCCTCAAATATTAGTTTTGTAAGTACCGATGGATCAATGGTTCCATTAAGTCAGATGGCAAAATCGAAAGTTTTTGGAGGTGGTACTGGAGGTGCAGGTGGCGGATCTGCAAATACAAAATTAACCGAATCACATCAATGTTTAATGATACAAGCAATGCTAGATCATGGAATCCACGATGAATCATATTATACGTATGATATTTTAAAAGAAGCCTACAGAAAAGTTCAAGTAGATGAAAGTGAAAAAAATCTTCTAGCATTAGAAGGAGATTGGTTTACTTCATCATATAATATTGCAAAACTTTTAGTTAAAGAGGGTTATGTAAATAAAAATCATATCTTCCATCGAGGAAGTAAAGATATGATAGAAATTTATGCGATAAAAACAAAAGCGTTTAAAAATATGGGATTTAGTCCACTTAAAGATGATAAGTGGAATCCCGGTGATATATGGGCAATTGATAAATCATTTAATGTATCAAAAGAATTACCTGATGATACTGTAAATACACTTAATCAGGCTTTAATTAAACATTTTAACGATAGAAGATTAGTTGGTATATCATTAAAAGGTCCTGAAACAAAATATCCCCCTCCACTAAAAGAATTTAATAATCAATATCCACCTGATGCAAAGATATACAAATATAGAGGTGTATTGTTACAAGGAGCAATGCGCGGAGATTTTTGGTCATCAAAATCTGGTACAATTAAGTTTGATGGCGGAGAAATGAATTTGAAAGATAATGCAAATGGTGAAGTAGTGAAAGCAGAAATTAAAGGTAAAAATGCTAGAGGTGGTGGATTATCTTGGGGCCCAATGTCAGATTTTATTCAAAGGGAAACTAGAAAAAAATTACCACCGTTTAAATCTGGTATTTTTGGTAAAGCAAAAAGAATTGAGAAAGGAGATCTTCGAGCTATTAACTTGTTTTGGGGAATGTATAATCATTTTTATAAAAACGATAGCTTTGAAGATTTTGTAAAAAACTTAGAAACAAAAGATAAATTTTGGATATCAGCAAAATTGGGTGTAATATATGTTTGTTATATAATTGACAAAATTGGTGGAAGAACTGCAGATAATATTGTAACACATTTTGTGAACTATGCTGGCTCAAGAAGTACTGATGCATCTGTTTACGTTAAGGTAGGAAAATAATGAGATCATTTAAAAATTACGTACCATTAACAGAATCTAAAAATACTCATATGACACACATTGAGGATTTAATTCTTGATGGTGGAGTTAAGGGGGCGCGCCAAGCTATCATCGCACTCAGGTCGTTGCGAGATATGTTACAAGGTAACGCAAAATCTGCAGTAGACGTTACAGTCAAGTGGGACGGTGCCCCCGCCGTATTTGCAGGAGAGGATCCAGAAACTGGAGAATTCTTCGTTGCAAAAAAAGGAATCTTTGCAAAGAATCCTAAAATTTATAAATCACACGCAGACATAGATGCTGATACGAGTGGAGATCTATCTAAAAAATTAAAG
>Ga0066377_10000287_pt1 | contig 11540 bp, 11 predicted proteins | sample Knorr_S23_td_Sur_FD_70946 | JGI IMG/M metagenome (GOLD analysis project Ga0066377, IMG submission 70946) | Marine microbial communities from Southern Atlantic Ocean transect - Knorr_S23_td_SurfaceB_ad_5m_LV_B | ecosystem: Environmental > Aquatic > Marine > Oceanic | place: Southern Atlantic...
GGGACACCGAATCCGCTGGAAAGACCAGCGATGGCACCGGCTGCGATTCCTATGAAAAACAAACGCCGATGGTTTCGGGCGATTTTAAAGTAACGGGAATAATCCATTGTTTGGGAGATTATCTTGGGCAAGTGCCCCGGGAATGACAAATCTTCATTTGGCGTACACGTCTTCGTAGCCCTCACCGCGGTTCTTGAACCGTTTGTGCAACCAGAAGTACTGTTCTGGAGCCTTGCGGATGAAATCCTCCAACACGTGATTCACCTTGATCGCGTCTTCGGACGGGTCCGAGGAGGGGATATCCGTCATCTCCGGATAGATGTCCACGCGGTAGGTTCCGTCCGGCAGGCGGCGACCCATGAACGGGATAATGGCGGCCTTGCCCATCTTGGCGATACGTCCGGTGGCGGCGTTGGTAACCGCGGGAACCCCGAAAAACGGCAATACTTCGCTGAATTTGATCCGCTTGCCCTGGTCAGGTGCGTACCAGATCATTTCCCCGGACCGCAATGCCCGGATCAGGTCCTGCATTTCATCCTGATGAATAACCTGCCTCATCCAGCGATGCCTTGATTTGGTCATTTCCTCTGCGATAACCGGTTGGTTCGGTTTCCTGTAGAGACAGGAGAATGCCCGGTGAGTCAGGAGGATTCGCCCACCGATTTCGAGGGAGGTCAGGTGCGTGGTCAGAAGCAAGGCCCCCCGGCCGGATTTTTCCACTGCTTCAAGGTGCTCCAGTCCATTCACTTCCGCCATGGCCCGCAATTCCTCAGATGGCTTATACCATGCGGCGGCCAGCTCGAACAGGCCAATGCCCATGGCCTGGTAATGCTTGTAGAGCAGTTTTTTTTGTTCCTCAGCGGGCATGTCGGGGAAGCACAGGCGAATGTTTGTCCGGGCGACATCCTTCCGGTAAGGAAACAGCACATAGGCGATGCTTCCGATGGCCCGGCCGATTGTGTGTAGCCACGACATGGGCAAGCGGGCACTACCTTTTAGAATCAGTATGCCAAAGGAGGCCAATGCGTTGCCCGGGCGCCAAAGGGAAGTTGATTTTTGCTTAGACATCTCGAGTTCGGGGTGTCCGAATCTGGTTGAAGTGTTGACGAGAGGACGATGGAGCGCAAGAACGGAGACACTACCCCAGTATCGGCATGTCAAAACACGCAATCATTCCAGATCTTTCGAACCCGCCCTATGCGGATTATGTCAGCCCAGGTCAGAAACCCGGTTTGATTTCCCGTAGTTTTCCAACATTGGGATTCTATGGCAGGGTGGCAAAAATCGTCCTGACGGCGGCGCATTACGCCAAGCGGGGTCGCTTTGGTGACGCGGACTGGTACGGTGCCAGCGAGTCCGTAAGGCGTGCCTTTGAAAAGGCGGGGGCGAGGATCTCCATCCGCGGGACGGAACATTTCGCCAACCTTGAGGGCCCCTGTGTATTCATTGGCAACCACATGAGTACGGCTGAGACCTTCCTGTTGGCATCCATTATCAGGCCTTTCAAGCCGGTCACTTTCGTGGTCAAGCAGTCACTTGTGGAATATCCGATATTCAAGCATATCATGCTTTCCCGGGATCCCATCGTGGTGGGAAGGGTCAATCCCCGTGAAGACCTGAAGGCCGTCATGGGGGGTGGCAAGGATCGGCTGGCAGCCGGTACCTCGATCATCATTTTTCCCCAGCGCACGCGCACCGTGGAGTTCGAGAAGGAATCCTTTAACACGATCGGGGTGAAGCTGGCCAAGCGCGCCGGTGTGCCGATTATTCCGCTGGCATTGAAGACCAATGCCTGGGCCAACGGAACCCTTCTGAAGGATTATGGACGATTTCAGCCACAGGAGCCGGTCAATTTCGAATTCGGAGAGCCGATCCACGTGGATGGCAATGACCGGTCAGCACACGAGGCGGTCATTTCCTTTATTGAAAGCCGCTTGATCGATTGGGGTGTTCCGGTGTCCTGATCCGGTTTTCCCCGACTGCTATCCCTTATTGCTGGTTGGAGGTGTGCCAGTACCGGGCTTTTGCCAAGTGGTGCCACCAAATTTCATGTTCAGGCCGAGACTGAATGAGCGGCTTCCTTCGCGGGTTGCCGTTGGCCGGGTGGGCTCTCCCTGATAACTCAACCGGTCAGGCCGGTTCAGGTTAGCCAACCCCATGGAGAAACTGAAGGTGTCGTTGAGCTTGTAGGATATGCTGGCTGAATGGCTCCAGTAGCCGGCGTTGAACTGGTCTTGTCCGGGTTCGGTCAGATCGCGTAACTGAAGCCCGCGATACTTTGACCGCAAGCTGATCGTCCAGTTTTCAAACCGCCACCGAAGGCTCATATTGAAGGTTTCCCGAACTTGCTTCGGGAGCATGATGATTTCTCCGGGGTGCCCCGGGTAGGCGGCACTGCTGTCGGTAATCGTATAATTGGCTGAAAAGCTGGTGTTCGACAGCGTTCCCGGAAGGAAGGAGAGCTGGCTGGACCAGGCGGCCTCGAGGCCGAGAAGATCAGCGGGAGTCCCGTTGACCGGATGCGAGAGAATGAATCCGGGCTCACCCAGATAATCGGTTTCTTCCTCAATATCGACAATGAAGTCGTCGATCCGCTTGTAAAAGATTCCCAGTGAGGCGGAATTCCACTGGTTGATGACGAAATCCGTTCCGATGTCGACCGCCTTGGCATCAAAAGGCTCCAAGTCAGGATTACCTGCCCGGATTCGCTTGTAATCGAGATTCACCCGCTTGGAGGGGCTCAAGTCACGGAAATCAGGGCGCTGCAGGGTACGGGTCAGGGAGGCCCTGAATATCCAATTGGGGTTGGGGCGATAGAGGGCATGCAATCCAGGGAACCATTTGGTGTAGCTGTCAGAAATGGAAATTGGCTCAATCTCGACCATCCGCTCATCATTCTCATCCTTGTATGAAATAGTCTCGTATCCATGGGTTTCCGAGGCGGTCCGCTCCAAGCGCAAGCCCCCGATGAAAATCCACTTGTCGGTCTCCCGCTGGATCATTCCGTAGGCCGCATAGATGGACTCGGAAACGGAGAAATCCCCGGCAGCGGAATCCATCCGCACGTCCAGGTCATTGTACGAGAAGTCATCTTCACGTGAATGAAACCGTTCCTCCATGGCCTTGGCCGACCACGAGGGCCCAAGCGGGTAGTGATCCCTGAATACAGAGGTTTCATTGAGCCCACTCACTTCGGTTAGTTGAAAGGAAGGATTTGAATAGTATTTCACCTTGTCCTGATCCTTGGAAGCATCCCTCAGGCGAGCCTTGATGCCTGTCTTGGAAATCCATTCCGCTGATTCGCTGTCCCATTTGCGGGCGAGGTTTGCCCGCAGGGCCGTTTCCTCATCATCCGCCCAGTCGTCGATCAAGTCGTATCGGATAAATCGATACGAATCTGGATCAGTCAGATCCTCTGGAGCCAGGACCGTGCCATCCCTGGAAATTGTGACCCGCGGAAGGCCGTAGGAGTCCCGCATGTCATACGCGCCGGCAAATATCTTATTTGTTCTAAAGACGGCATTCTGGATTCCGTCCCCGCCTGATTCCGCAAAGGAGAATCCAATGCTTTCCTCCAACGTCCAGTTCCCGAAATTGTGTTCACCGGCCAAGACCAGACTCCCGGAATTGCTGTTCTGTTCACTTTCATAGAACTGCTTTTCCAAGCGCATTTTCTCGAATTGGCCGTATTCGGTGGTCAAGGAGACAATGCTCCCCTGAATGAATTCAAACGTGTGGAACTCGCTCGATTGAATCGAGTCCCGGGAATTCCACATTGCCTTCAATTGAAAGTGGTTTTGCTTGTTCAGTTGGAGATCCGTATTGATGACGAGCCCAAATCCCTCGTTGGAGATTTCCCGCTTGCCGGCCCTCAAGCGGGCAAGCATCTGGACATCCTCGCCCGTCTCGGGGCTCTCCTTTTCCGGCCAGTGGTTGAGAATCCGCATTTCATCCGGCATCATTTCGCCCTTTTGCACATTCAGGGCGACCAGAATGCCAGCCCGCCGGTCTGGCCTGCCCAATGGAATGGGTTGCGCCCGGGCCAGGCTGATGCGGTGATTGAACGTGTTTCCGGCTTCCTGATAACCGCTCCGGGCGGTCATGGTAGTCCGCGCCTTCTTCGTTCTGGCAACCCTGCTGGTTTGCATGTCCACCGTTCCTCCGATGGCATCCGCATCCATGTCGGGAGTCGGTGCTTTCATGACCTGAACCCGGTTAAGAAACTCTCGGGGAATTTGCCCCATCGCCCCGGCACCGCGGGTGGTACCGCGGCCACCCCCACCGGCCATGCTGTTGCCATCAAGTGTCACGCGGGTCTGTTTCGGACCGGCTCCGCGAATATTGATTCCTGAGACGTTCCCGCTTTCCGTATCGACCGTCACGCCGGCGATTTTCTCCAACGTGTCCCCGAGGTGCTCGTCCGTTACGTCCTTGAGCTCATCTCCCGAAATCTGGTCCATTGGGGCGATGGAATCCCGTTTGGCAATGGTGTCCCGGTCTTGATCGGACAGGTTAGTGGTGACCTCGAAGGCAGCCAAATCGTGCACGATTGGGGTTAGGAAGACTTCTTTCCGGTAAACGGGGCCATCCCGCAGAACTTCAATCCGCAATCGCCGGTTGTTATACCCGGGACCGCTCAGGAGCCCTTCGTAAATGCCCGGTTCGAGCCCATCCACTTGAATCCATCCTGTGGTATCGCCGACCTCCATTCGCCCGGCCCCCAGAAGGGAAAGTTTGGCCTCCGCAATGCCTGATCCAGTTGATTGGTCCAGCACACGCACCGTCACGGAATCCGCAAATGCTTGTACCGGCAGCAGAAGGAGTACCAGCAACACGCTGGATTGCATGAGTGCATGTTTAAGGGATCGCATCGGCTTGTGGGGGCGTAAGAGGCTGCTCACTGTTTTTGGGTATTTAAAATTTCTTAGTCGATCCGGATATTTGGCGAAGTTTTGTCTGCTAAAGTCAAGTGCAGGCGTTCGTTGACTGGCAAGAATGACAAAGAAAGCCCCGGGTTTGCTCCCGGGGCCTTCGGTATTCCTATCCGGTTCATGCTCCGGATAATCCAATCAGGTGAATCACAACTGCACTCACCGCGCACTAATTAACGCTAATACTAAAGGGCTTGTCCTGTTCACGCTTGGGCAGGTGCACCTGCAGGATGCCATCGGTGTATTCCGCACGCGCTTTGTGGAAATCGACCCCGCTGCCGATACGGATGGCTTCCTTGTATTCCACCTCCGATTCGGTCTCCCCGTAGGGCACCTTGCGTTTGGCACTGACTGCCAGGAGACCCTTTTCAAAGTTCAGGGTGATGTCTTCTTTCCTGACGCCCGGCAGTTCGAGTTCCAGGATGCGGGCTTCCTCCGTGTTGTAAGCGCGTACTGGTATCCCGTGGACGCCACGGTCAGATGCCGAAAAAGCCGTGTCGAAGAAGCGGTCCAGTTCGGTCCATGGGTTGTTGTAGAATGCGTTATGTTTAATGAGTTTCATTTTATTCCTTGGTTTGAAGGTTTATGTTCTGTTTGTGCTTCCTATTTTGCATAACACATGCCAATGGGGGTTTATGTTTGTAAGTTGTTAAATTAGAGAAAGATAATGAATTTTGCAATTTCGCAAAAGCGACAAAAAGGCGCACTTATGCGCGACACTCATTCCAGCTGCAGGCAGAAAAGAGACACAATGACACTCTTCTTTGGTACCTGAATTCAGGTATTCATCACAATGGCCATAAGAATGGGGATGCCCACAACAGAGAGAATGGACATGAAACCCATCACCCTTTTGATCATCGCCGGATTGGCTCATATTCAATCCATCCCACTAAACGGATCGGAAATTGAGAGACTCCGCTCAGCCATTCAGTATCACGATCACCTTTACTATCAGGAAGCTGCCCCGGAAATCCCAGACGACGAGTACGACGAGCTACGCCGTCGTCTGGACCATCTTGAAACCATAGAAACTGTGGGAGAAGGGGATGGCATTCCTGCGTTTGGAGATGACCGCATAAGCGGAGCAGAGAATTCAAATCATCTCGTTCCCATGCAAAGCTTAAGAAAGCTCCATGGGCTGGCCGATTTGGAGCGTTTTCATGTGAACCTCGTAAAGAAACTCGGCCTTGAAACAATCCAATATCGGGTTGAGCCAAAAATTGACGGGGTGGCTATCAGTGCGGTTTACGCTGACGGGAAACTTGTTCGCGTATTGACCCGTGGGAATGGCAAGAGTGGGAGCGATGTCACGCAAGCCATCCGGCGGGCGAAGTGCCTGCCTGAGACGGTTGCCGGTATCCATGATAACGAAAGAATTCCCGGACTGATGGAACTCAGAGGAGAGGCTTACATTCCAATCGACACCTTTGAGAGGCTTAATCGAGAACGTACTGATCAAGGACTTGCCCCGTATTCGAATTCGAGGAATTTGGCCGCTGGCACCCTTCGGGTGAAGGACGATGATTCAGCGGTGAAACGAGGGTTGCGGGTTCTGTTATTTTCATGGGGAGCGTGGCTTGAGGGTCAGGAGCCCGTGACTGAAGCGGATTTTCACGACCGACTTCGGAAGTGGGGTTTTCCAGTAATCGGGTCCACTTTTTCGGTCCAATCATTTGAGGAGTTGGTAGCCGTCATTAAACAGATGGAGGATCAGCGAGAAGATTGGGCATTTGCTTCAGATGGTGTTGTTATCGAATTGGAACAGAGCCAATTGAGGCAAGAATTTGGCCGAGGGCGCAAATGGCCCAACTGGGCTGCCGCTTACAAATTCCCTTCATTGACCGCTGAAACGGTTATCCAGAACATCATCTGGCAAACCGGTGAAACCGGCCGCCGGACACCGGTCGCCATCGTGCATCCGGTTAATCTGGATGGCAGGACGATTTCTCGGATCAACCTTTACAACCAGTCATATATGGATCGACTGAAGGTGGAAATTGGAAAACACATCGTCGTGGAACTTCGCGGTCATGTCATTCCGGCCATCAGAGAGGTCGTTGGTGACTCAGGAAAGTAAGCGCAATGAGGAATGCCCGTTTCTTTAGCGGATGACTTCGATTAGTAATGCGGAGGAATTTCCTCCCGCGGAGAGGTGTCGGTTTCAATGGGACTCTCCGCACCAGTGGCATCGAGCCGGCCTTCAAGCTTTTCTATCCGCTTCATGGCGGCATCGAGGCGCCGTGTCAGGCGGAAGATTTCGGCATCCTGCTCGGAAATATGCTGTTGCATCTGCTTGAGACGCCTTTCCATGTGGCTGAAATCCTCTTCACCGCTCATGATCGATCATGCTGCAGGATCGGTCATGGAATGCAATGCGAGACTTGATTTTGGTTTTATCAGGCGGTCGATTTCCGGTGTCACCAAGTCCGGATTCCCATGGCAGGACATGTCCCCGTACCCTTGGTCGTCCGTCACGATGAGAATCACATTTGGCGCAGCCAGAACCGCATTTATGCACCCGACTAGGATAATAAGGGCGATTATGTGTCGGCGCTTCTTCATTTCACTTGGACGGATATCATCCATCATTGCCTTTCAAGCGCCCCTTTCAAAGCAATATTACCTCCCTCCATCCCTTGGTCACTTATATCTAGGGGAATATCTCCTCCAACACGTTCCTTATCGAGTACAGATCCTTTTCCAGTTGACAATTAAATGTTTAATCATGAGGTTGGGAACCGACCTAAATCAACCCGGAGCACAGTACCCATGAAAAAACCTACCTTTGTCTTATTTATTGCCCTGTTAATCCCGCTTATCACGAGTGGGCAGTTTGTATTAGGGGAGTGGAACTTCTCTGAACCGGCGGACTCGATCCTTGGGGATGCGGCGAACAGCGGAACCGGATCGCTTAACTGGAATGCGGAAGCAACCTTTGCCGGGACCATGGACGGTGCGGGGAACCTGGTTCTTGGACGAGCGGACAGCAGCATTGAGGATGACATTACCCCAATCAACAATCAGATTGTGGTTGCTGGTTCATCCCCGGCGATTGGGCTGATGGACGGATCGGGTGACCTGTCACTGACCCTTGATGTTGGTGCGTGGAAACTGGAGAGTCCCGACCTTGCCTTTCGTCAATTCGGAATTGCGTTCAGGGATCCAGATGCGCCAGCGGGCGCGGCCAGGGATGTTATTAACATCCAGGTGAATCAGACGGCGGCAGGTGTCCTGCGCATCCGCACCCGTGTAAACGGGAGTAGCTGGTCAATTCCGGATGCGTTCAATGAAACGGCTGAAATTCCGGGATCGTTCAGCATCACGCTGAATTTGAATACGGGCACAGGAGCATATGACATGCTGGTGGACAGCACATCTGTGGCATCGGGAACAGCAACGCTGGGTGGATTGGCAAATTTCATGTTTTATGCACAAAGCAACACCTTTGATACAGGGGATGATTTCGTCAATTTGGACAAGTTGACCTACACTGCATCAGTTCCGGAGCCAGTTGCCATGGCCATGATCGGTGGAATTGCGGCCTTGGGTCTGGTGTTGTACAGCCGCCGCCGGTAGAGTGTCTCAACGGTTATTTTTCAAGGATTTCGAGGCGTCCCTCTGACCGGGGGGCGCCTTTTCTTTTGCTGAATTCTGGCGGGAGGCTCGCTTGAACAAGTCACGCATATCTATCTTAAGAGCACGGTAAACTATTTTCAGGGGAAGCTTCCCGCATTAAGATAAGGTATCAGCAGGGGGTCCTTTCCCTTCTGTACACGCTGAAGATTCCATCCTTATGAAACGACTCCGAGTTGCATTGATCCTGATAACCAGTTTTGTCTTTAACGGCCTGTTGGCGGACACTTTTGAGCCCACATGGGAATCATTGGCCGGGGCACCCGTGCCGGAGTGGTGGGATGACGGAAAATTCGGGATATTCATCCACTGGGGGCCCTACAGCGTGGCGGGATACAAGTACAAGAACCGGGGGTATGCGGAAGCGATCACATCGGATTTATACAAGAATCCGCAGAACTACGTGGAATTCATGACGGAGAAATTCGGTGCTGCGCCACCTGAGTTTGGATACAAGGACATGGTGCCCCTGTTCAGGGCGGAGAACTGGGACCCTGCAGAATGGGCGAAACTGTTCAAGGAGGCCGGAGCCACTTACGTCATTCCGACGGCTGAGCATCATGACGGATTCATGCTGTGGGATTCCGACTTGTCCCCGTGGTCGGCCACCAACAAGGGGCCGATGCGTGACCTGATTGGGGATCTGGCGAAGGCGGTCCGGGCGGAGGGAATGAAATTCGGCACATCCTACCATCGGGAACGCCACCCCAACCGTTTTTCCAAGGAGATGGTTGTGCATGCAGAACCGCATGACCAGGTGGCTGAGGAGATCCGGCGCGTACCGGAGGCGGCATCCCTGTATGGACCATTTGACTACAGTGACGAATTTATCGCGGACTTTGTGGCTCGCTGGAAGGAACTGGAAGCGAAGTATCAGCCGGACTTCATGTGGATTGATGACGTGCCGATTTTCCGTTTGGCCGAGGGCGATCCCCAGGTCATTAAATTCGAGAACGCCTTCAAGGGTATGATCGCGGATTACCTGAATGTTGCGCAGGAGTGGGGAAAGGACGTCTACTTTAACAACAAGGGGAAAACCTTGAACTGGCCTGCCGGGGTGGGTTGCGTGGAAAAGGACAAGCTGCATCTGGAGACCATTGGCCCCCGCTGGCAGAACCCGGCCACCATGGGCACTTCCTATGCGTACATGGCGGCTGAAGAGAAAGGGCAGTTGTACAAAACCCCCACTGAGTTGGTGCGCTTGCTATGTGACGTCGTCAGCAAGAATGGAAACCTGCTCCTGAATATTGGGCCGAAGGCTGACGGGACGATCCCGGAGGGAATGCAGAACCGATTGCGGGCCATGGGTGATTGGCTGGCGGTCAACGGTGAGGCCATTTACGGAACGCGCCCATGGAAGACTTACGGAGAGCATTCCGGGGAACTGATCGAGGAACCGGATGTGATCTACACCAAGCACAGCCAGCGGATCCACGAAGTCGAATACCGTTTCACAAGCAAGCCGGGGGTGGTATATGTGATCGCCTTCCAGAAACGTTCGGGTCGGCAGTTATTGAATTCGTTTGCGGGGTTTGAGAGATCCATCAAGGCGGTCAGGCTAGTTGGTTGTGGTACGGATATCGACTGGGAATTGACCCACCTTGGACTGGTGATTGATTGCCCTGAGAATATTCCGTTTGACCACGCGGTGGTGTTCAAGGTCCAGTATGAATAATTTTCAATGCACGGATTGTAGTAGATTGTAACGACAAATAATAAAATGAAAAATACACTTACATTTCTATTTGCCCTCGCTTTATGCGGAACAGCATCTTCAGAGATCCTTTACCATGTTAGTCCCAACGGATCTGATGCCGGTACAGGAAGCATCGAGCAACCCTTTGCCACGCTGACCAAAGCGCGGGATACCATCCGTGAGCTGCCGGAGGCCAGCCGCAGGCAAAATATCCGTGTCCTGCTTCGCGGTGGTATCCATCTCATGAGTGAGCCGCTCGTCCTGAACGTGGAAGACGGAGCTCCTCTCGGATTGACTGTCAGCTACGAGGCTTTTCCGGGAGAAGTACCCGTACTGGATTCCGGTGCGGAGATTTCTGGATGGGAAAAGGCCAGTGCGTATCCGGAAGGGTCCGCCGGGTGGTTGAAACGCCGGCAGGGAGAAGGAAAGGACCTCAACAGTGTGGCCGCCGATCCGCTTTTTACCGATTTGGAGAACTTCGATTTCACCCTGCAGGCGGGATCCCCGGCACTGGAACGCGGATTCAAGCAAATCCCCTTTGAGCGTATCGGGTTGCTCAGCCAACCGGCTGTGGAACGCCTGCGCTCGGAAGGAAAGACCTTTTCAGACCTGCTGACCAAGTAAACCTTTTCAGGTTCATAGCAGGCGGGTCACCCAATCCGGATGATGTCCACCGGACAGCCTTCCTCGGCTTCCTTGAGAATGTCCGCATCCTCGGGGAAGCCCGCACCAAATTGAAAGAAAGGATCCTCCCGGACGACGTTGATCAGTTGAGCTTCACCGTCATCGTCCATGCGCCAGTAATTGGATGCGACCTCCGCACAGAGTCCGCAACCGATGCACTCCGGCTTCTTGTGGGCGATTTGGATCAGTTTCATCAGGACTGGCGCTTGCTTTCATCACTGGGAGCCATCACATAAAACGTGTCATTCTCCCGCACCCGCTGGTTCACCTTGATGGAGAAGACTACATTGGAGGCCACCTCCTTCACGGGGCCGTCGTCCGTGTGCATGGACTCAATGGTGCCTTCGACCGCACCGCTGGTTTCCCCTATGATGACAAATTCCTCGCCCAGGGAAACGGATGTGATCGGGCGAATCTCCGCCACCCCGATTTTCGAATAGTAGTGGGTGACCTTTCCCTTCTGGATCTTTTGCCGCGTGGCCTTTGATCCGTAGGACCCCGACCAGCCTTGTTCCCGGCCGAGGTAGTACCCGTCGGACAGGCCGCGGTTGTAGACTTTCTTCAAGTCGTCTAGCAGAGCTTCAACAAATTCG
>Ga0066377_10000289_pt1 | contig 11512 bp, 11 predicted proteins | sample Knorr_S23_td_Sur_FD_70946 | JGI IMG/M metagenome (GOLD analysis project Ga0066377, IMG submission 70946) | Marine microbial communities from Southern Atlantic Ocean transect - Knorr_S23_td_SurfaceB_ad_5m_LV_B | ecosystem: Environmental > Aquatic > Marine > Oceanic | place: Southern Atlantic...
GAAAATATAAATGCTACTTTAATTATTCAAACAAATTTAGAAGCAATTATTGCTAATATTGACCCATCTCACAAAGATACAGACCAATCTAAAAACTCAAATTTTTACAATGAAATTAGAGGTTATGAAAAAGAAAAATTAGAAGAAATTTTTAGAACAAAAGTTAATAATTTTAATAAAAATATTTTTCTAAAATCAGAAAGTTCAAAGTATAATTTTGCAATTGATCAAATAAAGATTGATGATATTGGCGATAAGTCTTTATCCAGAAATTCAACACTAATTTTAAAATCTAGCAATATTAAAAGTGATATTCTAAAGTTTTATTGGAATGAAAAATTTGGTCCTGTTGTTTTAAGAGTTACAACAATTAAGAATGAGGAAGGTTATACTAAATATATAAAAAACAATGAACAATCAGATGGTTTTTCTGTTTTAGAAAAAGATTATCAATCTGTTTCAAAAACCGTTTTAAATTATTTAATTGTTGGTTTCGAACATATTGTTCCAAAAGGTTTAGATCATATACTATTTGTTTTAGGTCTTTTCTTATTATCATCAAGATTTAAACCACTATTAATTCAGGTTACATCTTTTACCATAGCGCATACAGCTACTCTTTTTTTATCTGTGCTTGGTATCTTTACTTTGCCAAGTTCGATTGTCGAACCTTTAATAGCTTTATCGATTAGTTATGTCGCTATTGAAAACATATTTCTAAATCGAATTTCTATTTGGAGGCCTTTTTTGGTTTTTGGTTTTGGATTGTTACACGGAATGGGATTTGCTGGAATATTAAAAGAAGTAGGTCTTTCTCAAAATAATTTAATTATCAGTTTATTAAGTTTTAACGTAGGCGTTGAGCTTGGACAAATTTCAGTCATTTTAGTTTCTTACTTTTTGATTGCGCATTGGTTTAAAAATAAATCATGGTATAGAAACAGATTAACCAAACCATTATCTGTTCTAATTGCGATAATTGGATTGTATTGGTTTGTTGAAAGAGCCTTATTTTAAATGAGTAAAAAAAAGTTTTCAGTTATTATTCCTTCTTCAAAAAATGAGACTAACTTTTCTTTATTAAAAACATTAAAAAATCGATTTTCTGATTTTGAAATTATTTTAGTCATCGACGCTTCCCATCAGCTAGATGTTGAGACGTTAAATGAGATTAATTTAAATACTAATAAATTAATTAAAGTTGAAAATTCTACCAGAGGCAAAGCTCTTAATGCTGGCGCTGAACAAGCCACAAATGATTATGTTTGGTTCTTACACATCGATAGCAATATAGATAAAATTCAAATCGATGACTTTGATAGGTTGAAAAAAAATTCGCTTGGTTATTTTAAATTAGCATTTGATAATAAAAGAAACTTTATTAATGCTAAAGGTGCAAACTTAAGATCGGAAATGTTTGACCTTCCTTTTGGAGATCAATCATTTTTACTAAGTAAAAATTTATATCATTTAATAGGTAGATTTGATGAAGAGTTAAAAGAGGGAGAAGATCACAAATTTATTTGGAATGCGAAAGCATTAGGTGTTGAAATTATGGAAATTACTAGAGAAATTAAAACATCGGCAAGAAAATATGATGATGATTCTGCGGGTCAAACTTTTAAAACCTTTTTTAAGACTATTAAACAAGCATTTGGTTTTAAATCTGAAAGGATTAAAAATATTTATTGTTTTTTTACTAAAGACCCCAAATCACTTGAATCTAAAACAAGACTTAGAAAAGCGGTTAATGATAATGAACTCATTAATAATTTTAATAGTCATTGTCTAAATATTTTAAAAAAAAATATCTTAGATCTTGATAAACCAGAAAATAAAATTGTTATCATTAACGGTGGATCACATAATGGTTATTTAGATAAATTAGGTTTATCTAAGTATAGTATTATTAATTTCCCGAGCCTTGGACTTGGAAAAGTCATGGAAGAAGTTTATGAATTGTGTTCTCCCTTTGCAGACCATTTTATTATTGCAGGATCTGATATTCCTCAACTTGAATCAAAACACTTAATAGAGGCGGTTAGTGAGTTAAAAAGTTACGATAGTTTTATCATCCCATCAAAAGATGGAGGATTTTGCTGCTTTTCAACCAAGTTAAAAACATTAGAAAATATTTTTAATAGAGTGCAATACGGGACCAATACTGTTTTTAACGAGTTCACTAAAAATTTATATAATTATAAAAAAGCTGACTATCAATTGATCGATGTAGATACACTTAAAAATCTTCAAGATATGTATAATGAGCTCAGAGTGTACAAAAAAATAAATATCGAACAAAAAGCTCTTATCGATTTTATTGATAAAAGGAAGTATCATTAAGTCATTAATGATAAGACGACATTTTGTTAAAATATTAATTAAAGCTATTTTTTTATCTGGTTTAATTCACTTTCCAAGTGTTAGCGCTGAACTTAAAAAAATAATTAAATCAAATGATGAATGGAAGAAAATTCTTACTAAAGATCAATATTATATTTTAAGACAAGAAGGAACCGAAAGGCCTTTTTCTAGCAGACTGAATGATGAGAAAAGAGCTGGCGATTATGTTTGTGCAGCATGTAATACCAAATTATTTCATTCATCGATGAAATATGATTCTGGGACTGGATGGCCTTCTTTTTTTACACATTATCCAAATGTCATTGGAACTAAAATAGATTATAAATTACTTTATCCAAGAACCGAATATCATTGTGCGGTATGCAAAGGTCATCAAGGACATGTATTTAATGATGGTCCAAAACCAACTTTTAAAAGATTTTGTAATAACGGATTAGCTTTAAAATTTATTGTCAAATTATGATTAGGGAAAAATCAAATATCATCTCGATTTTTACCAAGCAGGTAAAAGATTTTATATCTGACGACTTCATTACTTTTGATTTAGATCATGATTTAAAAGAAGCTGTTTCTGAGATGCAAAAACAAAAAAAACATACAATTGTTGTTACTAAACAAAATAAAATTCATGGAATTATTACTGATAAGGATTTAGTCGAAAAACTTTTATATAAAGAGGATAGTTTTTCAAAAGTCAAAGATATCATGAGTTCCCCGGCCGTTGATGTTTCCCAAGATGATTTGTTATTTCATGCTGTTGGAAAAATGAATCTATATGGTTTTAGACATCTACCAGTTTCTAACGTTAATGATGAACCTATTGGTATTTTATATATTCAAGATGCATTATTTGCAGAACTTGGAAATGTAGGAAAACAAATAAATAATCTTCAATGTAAAAGTGATGAACTTGGAATTATTGAGCTTAAATATAAGCAAGTCCAGCTTGCTGAAGAATTGATCAAAGGTAAATATAGTCCTCACGATATTTCATTTATACTTAGTTTTTTAAATTTAGTTATTTACAGAAGATCTATTCGATTAGCAGTTGATAGAGTCGGTAAACAAAAAATTATTAATGATATCCCAAATTATTGCGTGATTGTAATGGGTTCCGGAGGCCGTATGGAAAGTTTTATGCATCCCGATCAAGATAATGGTTTAATTTATGAAGTTCCAGACGGAGCAGATGAAAAAAAGATAGACCAATATTTTTCAGCACTGGCAAAAGAATTTACAATTATTTTAGATAAAGCAGATATTCCATTATGCAAAGGCGATTTAATGGCAACAAATCCTTTGTGGAGAAAAAGTATTCAAAAGTGGAAAAGTGAATTTGATGATTGGGTTAATAAAGCAGATGACATGACCCTTCGTTATATTGATATGCTCTATGATTTTATGCCGGCTTACGGCGATTCTAATTTATCAAACAATTTAAGAGAACATGTTTTAAAAAAATTAAAAAATACCCCTTCTTTTTTAAAATACTTGTACAAACGAGATCAGGAAACAAATGCTGGTGTAGGATGGTTTAATAGATTTATTTTAGAGAAGGAAAAAGGTGAAAACTTTGGATTATTAAATTTAAAGCATACTGGAACTTTACCCTTAGTTGAGGCAACCAGAATGTATGCAATTAAACATTTAATTAAGGAAGTATCGACCTTTAACAGGATGAACAAGTTAACAGAACTTAATGTATTTACTCAAGATGAAAATGATTTTTTTAAAAGTGCACATACGTTTATCGCAGGAGTTTTAATTAAAAATCAAATTCAGCAAATTAAAAATAATCAACCAGTTAAAAACTATATTGATCCAAATAATTTATCGACTCGAGAGACAAAAATTTTAAAGCTTTATTTAAGAGAAATAAGAAAATTAAAGGAAAGATTGAGATCGGAGTTTACTGGTGAATATTATTAAACAATTTTTTTTTAAAGAGTTTAAATTTACTAATAGAACTATTGATCAAGAAACTTTTGTAGTAATGGACACTGAAACAACAGGTCTTAATTCTCACCTGCAAGATAAAATTTTATCAGTAGCTGCGATTAAAACAAATTATAAAGAAATTAAAAATGAGATTTATGATCAATTGATAGATCCTCAAAGGAGCATACCAGAAACTTCAACCAAGATTCATGGAATTACAGAAAAGGATGTTAAGGGAAAACCAATCTTAAAAGAAGTAGAAAAAAACTTAACGTCTTTCTTAAGCTCACACACTCTTGTTGGTCATAATATAGCATTTGATCTAACATTTTTAAAAGATGGTTTGAAAGGAACCCCAATCATCAAAACCATTAAACAAAATCCTGTATTAGATACTCTTTTATTAAGTGGAGTGCTTTATCCAAATTTAGAGAGTCACGAACTTAGTTTTTTGTGTAAACAATTTAATATTGAAGAACAAAACCGTCACACCGCAATTGGAGATGTCATGATGACTGCAAAACTAATGTTTAAGCTCATTGAAGATGCTAGAAAAATAAAAGGAGTTAAAACAATTTGTGATCTTATTTATATCACCAGACAAGCAAAACATTATAGACAATTACAAAAAGAGTCTTTTGAAATTCACTAATTTTTATTTTTAAATAAGTAACTTAATTTAAAGGTAGCTGTCCAGGCAATTAAGACTAAACCTATCAATGCTTCTAAACCAGAAGCAATTCTTAAAGTTCCGTTTGGATAAATATCTCCTGTTCCAAGAGTTGTGTAACAATTAATAGAGTAATAAAAAAAATCTAAAAAGTTACCTTCAATATTGCCGCCAAATAATTTTAAATCTGGGTAAGCATGAAAAACGTAATAATAATAGTAAGCAAATAAAAGAATATGAATTAGATGCGATCCGATCAGTGACGCTGAAATTTTTACAAAATCTTTATAAATAAATTTTTTTGAAAGATTACTGCTTAAGTAACTTAACGTAAGCCCATGAATTTTGAGACTTAAAAAAACCAAAATGGCAGAACTTAGTATCGACCAAAACATTTGATTAATATACAATGATTTGTATATGATACCAGTTTCAAGGCGTTCTCGAATTATTATTCAAAAGTTAGATCCAATCTATGAAATGTTAGCACCTCTTGCTTATCCAATCATCAGGATAGCAGCTGGGGTTATGATGATACCTCATGGATATGGAAAAATTTTTAATGAAGGAGGGATTGAAAGAACAGCTAAGTTTTTATCTTCTTTATCTTTGGAACCCTCAATCTTTTTTGCATGGTATCTTGGGTTAGTAGAATTTGTAGGTGGAATTTGTGTTGCACTTGGTTTGTTAACAAGAATTTTTTCAGCGCAATTAATCGGGGTATTATTTGTAGCAACATTTTTTGTTCATTTTCAGAATGGATTCCTATGGGTAAAAGGTGGATATGAATACCCACTTATGTGGATGATCATTATGATTGCAATCACTTTTAGGGGTGGTAGTAACTTGTCTATCGACAACCAATTACCTAAAGAATTTTAATGAGTCTTTCAAATTTGCCTTTAAATAAAGCAGTTCCAGTTTTATTAATTGTGGTGGCTGCTATTATTTTAGCAATTACTTTAATTTCTTAATTAATTTTTGTTTTAGAGGTTTATTTACAACTATAAAGATAAAATTTGTAACAAAACTTTAACATTAGTGAAACATAAGGGTAATCAAAATTTAATAAATGTACGACCATAAATTAAAAATAAAAGGAAAAATAATGAGTAAAATAAAAACATTTTTAATATTAGTTTTGACTTTAGTATTTGCTTCAAATGTATTTGCTAGAGATCAAATTAAAGTAGTTGGTTCGTCAACAGTTTATCCTTATGCAACTGTTGTTGCAGAAAGGTTTGGCAAATCAGGTAAATTTAAAACTCCAGTTATTGAAAGCACAGGTACTGGCGGTGGAATGAAACTATTCTGCGCTGGAGTGGGAACAAATACTCCAGATATTACAAATGCATCTAGAGCAATTAAATCAACAGAAAAAGCTCTTTGTGCAAAAAATGGTGTTAAGGATATTATTGAAATCGTTGTAGGTAACGACGGTATTTCTTTTGCGCACTCTGTAAAAGCTAAAGATGCTAATTTTACAAAAGAACAACTTTGGAGAGCTTTAGCTCACGATGTTGATGTAAATGGCAAACTTGTTGCTAACCCATATAAAAAGTGGAGCGATATTGATAAATCTTTACCAAGCCAAGCAATTAAAATTATGGTTCCTCCACCAACTTCAGGAACTAGAGATGCTTGGAATTCATTAGTAATGGGCAAAGGTTGTTCAAAAGCAGCGAAAGCAGCTTATGAAGCAGCTGGAAAAAAAGCAAAAAAAGCTTGTGCAAAACTTAGAGAAGATGGTTTGGCCATCGAAGCTGGTGAAAACGATACTTTAATCGTAAATAAACTAGCAGCTGATCCAGAGATGTATGGATTATTCGGTTACAGTTACTTAGTGGCTAATAAAGATAAAATTAAAGCCGCTGCAGTAAATGGTGTAAAACCTTCTTTAAAAGGTATTCAAGATTATTCATACCCAATCGCAAGACCTTTATTCTTCTACGTGAAGAAAGCTCACATTGGTGTTGTTCCAGGTATTCATGAATACTTAAAAGAGTTTACAGCAAATAAAGCTATGGGACCTAAAGGTTATTTAACTGATATTGGTTTAGTACCTTTAAGTTCTGATAAGTACAAAAATATAAGAACTTTCGCACTTAAGTTAACTACAATTAATATCAATTAGCTTGTAGTTCATTATTGTGTTCAAGTTTTAAAAGGGCCGGAGTGATCTGGCCCTTTAATGTTAAGGGACCAAATGAACTTAGTACTATTAATTTTCATACTTCTTTTTTCTTTATCTCTATTCTTTTTTTCCAAATCAAGAATTGGATATTTTTCTAATAGTAAACAATTTAAATTAAAAGCATTACCAAAATACTATGCTTATTATTTATCCCTATGGTGTGCCTTACCAGCCTTTTTAGTTTTGGTATCATGGAATATTTTAGAACCAACAATTGTTAAAAATTTAATTTTTTCAAAAATTCAATCTAATAGCTTAAATGAAGTTTCGAGAGATGAATTAAATTTGATTTTTCAGAAAATCAAAGCTTATTATGCAGGTAATTTTACCGGGCAATTAAGTGAAGTCATCAAATCAGGTGCTGATCAATATAAACGTTTATTATCAGTAGCTGTGAGTTCAAAGGTTGTTATTTTTTTTGTAACGATCGTAATATTTACTAGCATTGCCTTAAAGAATATCGCCAATAACGTTCATGCCAGAGAAGGTGTTGAAAAGATTATAAGGATTTTATTGTTTATAAGTTCTGTAGCTGCCATTTTAACAACAGCTGGGATAGTTTTTTCACTTTTATTTGAAAGTATTAAGTTTTTTACAACCATCAACTTTTTTGATTTTATTTTTGGAACCTCTTGGAGTCCACAAAAAGCTTTTGTAAGTGATACATCTGCTAAATTAAGCGCTTCAGAGATAAAGGAATTAAGCGAAGCTTTTGGAGCCATTCCATTATTTGCAGGAACTGCATTTATTGCTTTAATTGCTATGTGTGTCGCTGTTCCTATTGGGCTTTTTTCTGGAATTTATTTTGCTGAATATGCAAGTACAAATGTAAGAAAATTTGGAAAACCGTTAATAGAAATTTTAGCTGGAGTCCCAACAGTCGTTTATGGTTTTTTTGCTGCACTAACAGTTGGTCCTTTTTTCAGAGTTTTGGGTGAATCTTTTGGTCTTGAAGTTTCTTCTGAAAGTGCTTTGGCTGCTGGTTTAGTCATGGGTGTAATGATTATTCCATTCATATCATCGCTAACTGACGATGTAATAAATTCTGTTCCCCAGTCTTTAAGAGACGGATCATATGCAGTTGGTGCCACAAAATCTGAAACAATTAAAAAAGTTGTATTTCCAGCTGCACTTCCAGGCATAGTTGGTTCAATTTTATTAGCTGTTTCAAGAGCAATTGGAGAAACCATGATTGTCGTGATGGCTGCAGGTTTAGCAGCAAATTTAACTATCAATCCTCTAGAGTCTACAACGACAGTTACAACTCAGATTGTTATGATTTTAGTTGGAGATCAAGAATTTACTAGCGCAAAAACTCAAGCTGCTTTTGCTTTAGGCCTAACACTTTTTGCAGCAACTTTAGTTTTGAACTTTATCGCATTAAGAGTCGTTAAAAAATACAGAGAGCAATATGAATAAAGAACAAAGAAGAAAAAAAAGGTATCAGGCTGAAAAAAGATTTCAGGCTTATGGCATTGTTGCAATTTCTTTAGCATTATTTTTTGTAGGATTATTGGTCTTTAAAGTTTTTTCAGATGGTACAAGTGCTTTTTCAAGAACCATGATTAAAGTTCCAATTACATTTGATGCAGATAAATTGGGTATTACTAATATTAATGATAAGGATGAAGTTGAAAATGCCGATTATTTTACATTAGTTTATGAGCAATTTATTAAGAGTTATCCGTATTCAAACGATAAAGAAGAGAAACAAATTATAAAATTACTTAGTCCTGATTATGAATTTGAAGCAAAAAATTATTTTTTAAAAAATAAAGATAAGCTTGGTAAAACAGTTTCATTACTTCTAACTGCCTCTGATGACTTTGATCAATTACATAAAGGCAATTTTCCAAGAAATATTCCAGAAGAAAGAAGACGATTGTCAAATTATCAATTAGGTATTTATGATCAGTTTTTAAAAGAGGGTAAAATTGAAAAAATCTTTAATAATTATTTATTTTCTAAAGGAGACAGTCGTGATCCCGAGTTAGCTGGCTTTGGTGGAGCTATTCTTGGATCCTTTTTTTCTATTTTAGTTTGTTTGTTAATTTCTTTTCCAATTGCACTTGCAGCTGCAGTTTATCTAGAAGAGTTTGCTCCAAAAAATAAGTTAACTGATTTAATTGAAATTAATATTAATAATTTAGCTGCAGTTCCATCAATCGTATTTGGACTATTGGGCCTTGGAGTATTACTAAACGTATTTGAGCTTCCAAGATCGACAGCATTAGTTGGAGGGATTACTTTAGCTTTGATGACCTTACCTAGAATTATAATTCCAGCAAGGGCTTCACTTAAAGCGGTACCACCATCGATTAGAGAGGGTGCTTTGGCAGTAGGAGCCTCTAGAGTACAGACTGTTTTTCATCACGTAGTTCCACTTGCAATGCCCGGAACTTTATCAGGTACAATTATTGGATTAGCCCAAGCATTAGGTGAAACTGCACCATTGTTATTAATTGGAATGGTTGCATTTGTGGTTGAAATTCCAGGAAGCCCACTTGATCCATCGGCATCACTACCAGTGCAAGTTTATTTATGGTCAGAGTCAGCTGAGAGAGGATTTGTGGAAAAAACATCCGCAACTATCATGATGTTACTTGGTTTTTTAATTGTAATGAATTCGCTTGCAGTATACGCAAGGCAAAAATTTGAAAGAAAATGGAATTAAAAAGTAACAAAGAACCAAAAGTTATTAGTAAAAATGTAAACGTTTTTTACGGTCACAAACAGGCATTGTTTGATGTTAATTTAGAGATATTTAAAAACGAAGTTACTGCTTTAATCGGACCATCTGGATGTGGAAAATCTACTTTTTTGAGATGTATTAATAGAATGAATGATGTGATTGAAATTTGCAAAATAGATGGCGAGGTAGAAATAGATGGTTTTAATATTTACAATAAAGATGTTGACGTTGTTAGATTAAGAGAAAAAGTAGGCATGGTTTTTCAAAAACCAAACCCTTTCCCCAAAAGCATTTATGACAACATTGCTTATGGACCGTCTATTCACGGAATAGCTAAAAACAAAGTAGAGATGGATGAGATTGTAGAAACTAGTTTAAAAAGAGCTGCTCTATGGAACGAAGTAAAGGACAGGTTGGACGAGCCTGGAACTGGTCTATCTGGCGGACAACAACAAAGATTATGTATTGCAAGAGCCATATCTATAAATCCTGAAATTATTTTAATGGATGAGCCATGTAGTGCTTTGGATCCAATTGCTACAGCAAAAATTGAAGAATTAATTGACTCATTAAAAACATCATTTACCATTGTGATTGTAACTCATTCGATGTCACAAGCTGCAAGAGTTTCTCAAAGAACAGGATTTTTTCATTTAGGAAAATTGATTGAGATGGGTGATACTGAAAAGATTTTTAAAAACCCTAATAATACGATGACACAAGATTATATAACTGGTAGATTTGGATAAATCATGAGCGAAGAACATATTGTAAAATCATACGACGAAGAGCTTCAAATTTTAAACAATAGCATTGTTCAAATGGGAAGTTTGACAGAAAGTTTACTGATTGACTCAATGGATGCAATCATCAAAGTTGATAAAGAAGCAGTTGCTAAAATTGTAAAAAAAGATGAAGAGATTAATAAGTTTAGATCATCTATTGACCAACAAATTATGACTATTTTAGTAAAAAGGTCGCCAGTTGCGATTGATCTAAGATATGCAATTTCAGCTTTGAAAATATCACAAGATTTGGAACGTATTGGTGACTTAGCTAAAGGAAATGCTAAAAAAATATTGCCTTTACCGGATGATCTTCCACCTGAAATATTAAACGGAATGAGACGTTTGGGAGAAGTTGTTCAAAAACAGCTTAAAAAGTCTCTGGACTCTTTTATTGAAAAATCTGTAAGTAAAAGTTTGGAAGTTATAAAAAATGATGGTCAAGTAAATGATTTAGCGACAGTTTCAATAAAGGAAGCCTTAGTTTTCTTATCAAAAGATAAAAAAAATTTAGATTTTGCTACCAATTTATTATTTGTTAATAAAAACTTAGAAAGAGCAGGAGATCATATTTCTCGCATATGTCAGAATATTTATTATTTAATTGAAGGTGACTATCCCAAAAAATAATTATGAAAGCCAAAGTCTTTTTAGTTGAAGACGAACAATCAATTGTCACTTTAGTTGAGTATAGTTTGAAAAGTGAAGGTTATAAAGTTTTGGTCTCCAGCAATGGAGAAGAAGCTCTAAGTGAAATAAAAAAAGAAGAACCCGATATAGTTTTGCTTGATTGGATGTTACCTGATTTATCAGGGTTGGATATTTGCAAATTATTAAAAAAAGATGAGAAATTTAAACATATCCCAATA
>Ga0066377_10000291_pt1 | contig 11455 bp, 10 predicted proteins | sample Knorr_S23_td_Sur_FD_70946 | JGI IMG/M metagenome (GOLD analysis project Ga0066377, IMG submission 70946) | Marine microbial communities from Southern Atlantic Ocean transect - Knorr_S23_td_SurfaceB_ad_5m_LV_B | ecosystem: Environmental > Aquatic > Marine > Oceanic | place: Southern Atlantic...
AAAGACTTTGCTATTTATGCTCAATCACAAGGTGATACCGTGGGAAGAAAAATTATAGTTCCTGATTCAGGGGTTCAATTAGCGGATGGAGTAGATTTTGTACGACTAATGTACTCTTCATCAATTTCAGAAAGAGGATCTAATGCTGATTTATTTTTTTCTAAGATTATAGATTCTGAGGCTTCTCAAAACCTTAAAGGTTTTTCATGCACAAATGCTCGATCATATTTTGGAGTAGCAATGAGAGCTCCTAGCTAAAATAAATTAGTTATTTTTAATGGGAGCAATAGCTCCCATTTTTTTTATTTCATGCATAATAATCCTGTGGATTATTCAAATCATATAGCAATTGTTGGTGGAGGAATATCAGGGTTAACTTTGGGTTGTGTTTTAAAAAATGCAAAAATCCCAGTCATTATTTTTGAAAAATCAAATGATGTAAGCGATTATGGTGCAGGAATCTCAATCTCTACAAATGGAATAAGAGTTCTTAAATATTTAGATGTATATAATGAACTTATCTCCGTATCTGCAAACCCAAAAGAAGCAATTTATTCATCTATAAAAAAAAAGATAGCTAGCTTTAATGTAAATGTTGTTACAACTTCAAGAAAGGTTTTGTATGAAGTTTTATATAACAAATTTACAGACATGGGGGGTGAAATTTTATTTAATCATGAGTTATTAAAAGCAGATGTTGAAAATTTAAAATTACATTTTAGTAATAATAATTCATATAAGATAAGACACATAGCAGCTTGTGACGGCATTAAATCTGTATGTAGGCATGGTATTGAACCTCAAACTGATCCTGTATATAGCGGTTATTCTGTATGGCGAGCAATTATTAATAAAAAACAAGAAAATATTAGAACTTATTTAGGACCAAATCATCATATTGTTACTTATCCAATTTCTGCCTCTCAGATTAGTTTTGTTGCCGCTATTAAAACTGATAAAAAATATAAGGAATCATGGAGAATAGCCGGAACATTAAACGAGCTTAAAGAGGACTTAGCTTTAAGTGATACTAATCATTTTTCTTTTATTACCGAAAAAACTCCATTATTTAAATGGGGAGTTTATATAAGACCAATGATTAAAAATATTCAATATAAAAATCTTACGTTGTTGGGTGATGCTGCTCATCCAATTGTGCCATTTATCGGCCAAGGAGGATGCTTGGCAATGGAAGATGCATTCATATTTGGTAATTTAATCATTAAATGTAATTCTGATATTAGTTCTGCTCAAAGCTCATATGAAAAATTAAGAATGAAAAGAATTAAAATGATTTCAAAATTATCTTTAAGACAAGGCTATTTAAATCATCTTTCAAATCCATTAGTAGTTCTTATTAGAAATCTTGTTATGAAGTATTTTTCTTTTTTGGCCATGCGATCAATTAAATCAAATGTATGGGACTATGACCCACAAAAAGATATATAGTTTTTAACAATTCTTGACAGTTAATGGTATTGGTTATTTGATTCAACTTGCTATAATCCTTCAATGAATATTTTTACCAAATTATCCTCTTTTTTTAAACACAAAAAACCTGAAAATACGACTACTCAAACAAATTCATCGTCTTTAGTAATTTCAAAAGATCTTAAAAATTTCTTAGAAAATGAAGTGCTTGTTGGTCTTGATATCTCAAAAGAACATTTCTGGTCTTCTTTTGAAGCAATTGTTAATGAATTCTCACCAAGGAATAGAGATTTATTAGAAAAAAGAGATGATATTCAAACTAAAATTGATACCTGGCATATAGATCGTAAAGGCCAAGATTTTAACTTTACTGAATACAAATCATTTTTAACAGATATCGGTTATATTGCGCCTAGAAGTGAAGGTTTTAAAATTTCTACAGATAATGTAGATCCTGAAATAAAAACTATAGCTGGTCCACAACTGGTTGTTCCAGTAATGAATGCAAGATTTGCACTAAATGCTGCTAATGCAAGATGGGGCAGTCTTTACGATGCTTTATACGGCACAGATGTTATTAGTGAAAGTGATGGAGCAGAAAAAGTCGGTGGCTACAATCCTGTTAGAGGAGATAAAGTTATAGATTTTGCCAAGAATTTTTTGGATGAAACCATACCTCTTGCTGATGGAAGTTACAAAGACGTTTTAGGGTTTGAATTCGTTGATGGAAATATTCAAGCCGTTCTCCCTGATTTATTAAAAGTCCAGTTAAAAAATCCAGCCCAATATATAGGTTACAGAGATGATAGCAATGATGCTTATTCTCTTTTATTTAAAAATAATAATTTACATTTTGAAATACAAATTGATTCTAACCATCCTATTGGCCAGACTGACAAAGCTGGTATCAAAGATATTCTGATGGAATCAGCAATAACTACAATACAAGATTGCGAAGACTCCGTTGCAGCTGTTGATGGAGAAGATAAAACAGCAGTTTATAGGAATTGGTTAGGTTTGATGAAAGGAGATTTACAAGAATCCTTTACCAAAAATGATGCTGTTATGACTAGAAAGCTAAATCCTGATAGGAACTATATATCCAAAGAGGGTCATGAAATAACTCTTCCAGGCAGAAGTTTAATGTTGGTAAGGAATGTTGGTCATTTGATGACAAATCCTGGTGTTTTAGATGCTCAAGGTAATGAAGTGCCTGAAGGCATTATTGATGCAATGTTTACAATTTGTATTGCTATGCATGATTTAAATAAGAATGGTTTATATCAAAATTCAAAAACTGGCAGCGTATATATTGTTAAACCTAAAATGCATGGACCAGAAGAAGTTCAATTTACTTGTGATTTATTTTCAGCCGTTGAAAAAGCATTAGATTTACCTCATTTAACCGTCAAAGTTGGAATTATGGATGAAGAAAGAAGAACAACGGTTAATCTAAAAGAGTGCATTGAAGTCGCAAAAGACAGAGTAATTTTTATTAATACTGGCTTTCTTGATAGAACAGGCGACGAAATTCATACAAGCATGGAAGCTGGCCCAATGATCACTAAAGCAGACATGAAGTTACACCAATGGATAGCGCAATACGAAAATTGGAATGTTGATATAGGTTTAGAAACAGGTTTTAAGGGAAAAGCACAAATTGGAAAAGGAATGTGGCCAATGCCTGATGAAATGCTTGGAATGTACAATACAAAAACTATGCATCCTAAAGCTGGAGCTAATTGTGCATGGGTACCTTCTCCAACCGCAGCAACCCTTCATGCTATTCACTATCACCAGATTTTAGTAAGTGATGAGCAAGAGTTAATTATGAATAGAAAAAAAGCTAATCTCGATGCTATTTTAGACATACCTATACATAAAAACCCTTCAGAGATATCTGCTGAAGAAATTCAAGCAGAACTTGAAAATAACTGTCAAGGTATATTAGGTTATGTTGTGAGATGGGTTGACCAGGGTGTTGGTTGTTCTAAAGTACCAGATATAAATAATGTTGGATTAATGGAAGATAGAGCTACATGCAGAATATCTAGTCAACATATAGCCAACTGGCTTCACCATGATTTAGTTTCAAATGAGCAAGTCATAGAAGCTATGAAAAAAATGGCGATTGTTGTAGATGAACAAAATATTGTAGATCCTTTATATAAACCAATGGCACCTGGATATGATGGTTTGGCTTTTAAAGCAGCTTGTAATTTAGCTATTGAAGGTAGAGTTCAGCCAAGTGGTTATACCGAGCCAATTCTTCATGAAACCAGGCTAAAATTTAAGTCTTAAAGACAGTCATGAAAGCATATTGGGTAGTAAGAGGTAATATCTTAAAGCCTGATGAATATGCTAAATATATTGCTTTAGCAGGCCCCATAATAAAGAAATTCAATGGGAAGTTTATAGTTAGAGGTGGTAAACAGATTGAAGTAGAAGGGGAAGGCTATCAACGAACTGTTGTTATAGAGTTTAATTCGTTTGAAGAGGCTCAATTTTGTTATAACTCTGATGAATATCAAGAAGCCTTAAATTATGTAAAATCCTCTGCAAAAAGATTGGTAACAATTGTAGAGGGTGCTCACCAGTTAGACTAATGCAAAAAATTTATTTCATTTTTCTTATTCTTGTATCAGGATTTTTATTTGCTGAGTATAAAAATACAAACGGGGTTGCTTCTGATAAATCATTTGCAGATATGTTGAAATGGATTAGATCAGATATAGAACCAAAAATTACTAAGATTGAAATCTCATCTGAATGGCAAAAATTAAATTTATTAAAGGATGATAATTATGCTGTTTGGATTGGCCATTCTACTTTTTTAATTAAAAAAAATGGCATCACTATTCTTACCGACCCTATTTTTTCTGAAAGAGCATCTCCTTTTAAAAACATTGGACCCAAAAGGTTAATACCACCAGCTATTCCATTGGATATTATTCCACGTATTGATATAGTCACTGTAAGTCATAATCATTATGATCATTTAGATATAAATTCTTTAAAAAAGATTGCAAAAAAGCATCCTAATGCCATTTTTTTAGTACCAGCAGGTGATGAGAAACTATTATCAAGAAAAAAAATCAATAATGTTTATAGCTTTGGTTGGTGGGAATCATTTGATTCTTCTAGTTTTAAATTTACATTTACGCCTGTACAACATTGGTCTAAAAGATCCCTATTTGATAGAAATAAAAGTCTATGGGGAGGCTGGTTCATAGAATATAAAGACTACTCTTTTTATCATGCTGGCGATACTGGCTATTCCAAAGACTTTATTGAGACTAAATCAAGACTTGGTTCTCCAAAGTATGCATTTATTCCTATTGGTGCCTATGATCCTGAATGGTTTATGGCCGAAAGTCATGTCAATCCAGAAGATGCGGTTCAGATTATGTTGGATCTTGAGGCCGAAAAAGGATTTGGAATGCATTGGGCTACTTTTACATTAACAGATGAAGATACTATTGAACCCAAGGTTAGACTTAATAATGCTGTTAATAAAATTGGTGATATAGACTTTGTATCATTAGTTCCTGGAGAAATTATCTATTTAGATTAATTAACAATTTACTTAAAAATTTTTGTTAGGTAATATGTTGAATCTTTGGGGCTATAGCTCAGCTGGGAGAGCGCTTGAATGGCATTCAAGAGGTCCGCGGTTCGATCCCGCGTAGCTCCACCAATTTACTACTTTGAAATCTTTGAAAGTCCAAGTCGTTTTTCAAGATAATCAATTATTAAAGAAGCTACATTTACAGTGTTAACTGACTCAATTCCTTGAAGTCCTGGTGAGCTATTAACTTCTAATACTTTAGGTCCCTCATTCGAACGTAAAATATCTACTCCTGCTACATTTAATCCCATAGCTTTTGCAGCTTTTTTAGCAATTTTTCTTTCATCTAATGTTATTTTTGCTTTAGTAGCTTTTCCACCAGCATGGAGATTTGATCGAAAATCATCATCTGATGCTGAACGAATCATACTAGCTACAACTTTCCCGCCAATAACAAATAATCTCAAATCTGATCCATTAGCATCTTTAACAAAATCCTGAACAATAAATGGAGCATTTAATTTCTGAAAAGCACTTATTACACTAGAAGCAGCTTTTTTAGTTTCTGCTAAGATAACACCTTTGCCTTGAGAGCTTTCTAGCAATTTTACTACAAGAGGTGCACCGGCAGCTAAGTCAATAATATTGTCAGTATCTCTTGGTGAATTTGCAAAAGCAGTATCAGGCATGGGTATTCTATTAATCGCTAAGGATTGATGAGCAGCCAATTTATCTCGTGAGGTGCCAATAGACGATGAGGAGTTTAGACAAAAAGTACCCATTGCTTCAAATTGCCTAACAACTGCCATGCCATACTTAGTTATTGATGGTCCAATTCTAGGAATGATTGCATCATAGTGTGGTAAAACTTTACCGTCGTAATGCACTTCAGGATTATCTGATTCAATATTTAAATAACATCTTTTTGTATTTAATATTTCACAAAAATGACCATTATTTTCTGCAGCTTCAATTATTTTTTTGTTTGAGTAGTTATTTGGTTCAAGGCTTAGTATTCCAATTCTTAATGATCTTCTATATTTATTGTTTTTAGCTTTTTTGTATAAGTCATAACTAAGTATGTTTTGTAAAAAACTTTTATCTGCTGAAATTTGAAACCCATCAAGAGCACTTCTGCCTATGATCATCTTATACTTCATATTCTCTCTGTTGGTTAATGTAATAGGTATTTTTTTCTTAACATCACCAACTATTATTTCAGTTTCAATAACGTACCTAAGCTCAGAAATACCATTTGATGATGTTACATTTCTTTGATCAATAATTTTTGCAGAGCAAAATACAGAAAACCTATCATCAGTATCAATTGGATTAATACCAAATCTAACCATTTGATTATTTTCTTTACCAAATGTTTGAATATTAAAAGCATGAAGTGCAGAAGTTTCAGCACCAGTATCTGTTTTAGCAAGAAGAGCAGGGAGGTTTAGTTCTGGCAGACTTACCCATTCTTCCCAACCAACATAATTGTTAATTTTCATGAACAATTTATATAGTTTTTTTTAAAATTTACAAGACAAAATCTCAAAAATATTTCGTATTAGCTTATATAAATTTGCTATAGTGAAAATATGAAAATAGGCGTTCCTAAAGAAATTAAAAATAACGAACATAGAGTAGGCCTTACACCTCATTCAGTTTCTGAATTAGTCAAAAATAATCATGAAATTTTTATAGAATCAAACGCTGGCAATGAGATAGGTTTTTTAGATATTGATTATCAGAACGCTGGCGCAATCATCGTCTCTTCTGCACAAGAACTCTATGCTTCATCTGAACTAATAATTAAAGTAAAGGAGCCTATACATGAAGAATTTAAGCACTTAAGAAGAGGGCAAACAGTCTTTGCTTATCTTCACTTAGCAGGAGACCAAAAGTCTGGAATTGATTTAACTGCTACTGGCATTACTGGTATAGCCTTGGAAACAGTTACTGCAGATGATGGAAGTATGCCTCTATTATCTCCAATGAGTGAAATTGCTGGTCAGCTAAGCATTATTGTTGGCTCTTATCATTTATTAAAACCAAACAAAGGAATGGGAACATTAATTGGCTCAGTAAGCGATATAGAACCAAGAACCATTACTATTATTGGTGCTGGAGTTGCAGGCACAGAAGCAATTAAAAAAGCAATTGATAATAGAGCAAATGTTAAAATCGTTGATTTGTCATCTAAGAAATTGACAGAATTAGAAAAAAGGTTTGGTAATAAAAATATTGAATATATTATTTCTTCTGATAGTTCTATTGAAGCAGCAATTAGAGAATCTGATTTAGTTATAGGGGCTGTATATGTTGTTGGCAAACAAGCACCAAAAGTTGTTAAAAAATCTATGCTTTCTTGCATGAAGCTTGGAGCTGTCATGGTTGATATTTCTATCGACCAGGGTGGCTGTTTTGAATCAAGCAGACCAACAACACATGATGATCCGGTGTATATAGAAGAGGGTATTATTCATTATTGTGTTACTAATATGCCTGGAGCGGTCCCACTAACAGCTACAGAATCTTTAAATCGAGCAACACTTCCATATATTCTTGAGTTAGCCAATAAAGGCATCGAAACTGCTCTCAAAGAAAATCATCATTTAGCAAACGGTTTAAATATTGAAAATGGCCAAATTATCCACGAGGGTGTGAGAGAAGCATTATTAAGTTCAGAATAATTGCATTTGGTATAGAATTAAATTTATGAAATTTCTACACCTATTATTTGTAATTATTAGTCTTCAAGCTTTCGCGTTTAATGAAAGTAAAGATAAATTTATATCAAAGGATCCTGAAAGAATATTATTTATAGGAAATAGTTATTTATATTATAACGATAGTCTTCACAACCATTTGAGGCGAATGGTAGAGGAAGTATTTCCAAATAAGATAGATAATCTTGAATTTAAGTCAGCAACTATTGGTGGCTCAAAGTTGTCACACCATAATATAGATCATTTACTAAATCATAAAAATCTATCTGTATCAAAACCTTTTGATTTAGTTATTCTCCAAGGTGGAAGCGGAGAAGTTCTAACAAAGAAATCTAGAAATGAATTCGCTAAACAATCAGGCAAATTAATAAAAAAAATAAGAAAAGCAGGTTCTGAGCCAGCTTTATATATGATTCATGCTTATGGAAAATCTCATAAAAAATATGACCCTAATATGATCAATAAAGTTATTAAAACTTATGAAGCATCAGGAATGGAAAATAACGTATTAGTTCTTCCTGTGGGTATAGCTTTTGAAAAGGCATATAAACTTGATAAGACTATAGAATTACATAAATTTTTTGATGGGTCTCATCCTGACATGCTTGGTACTTACCTCGCAGCGAGTGTTTTGTATGCAAGCATATATAAAAAAGACCCAACTTTAATTGATTATGACTACTTTGGTGCTATTAATAATGAAGATAGAGAGTTTCTTCAAAAGGTAGCAAAAAGTACTGTAGAGGAATACTACAAAATAAAATTGTAAGGCAGCAATTAAACCTCTTTAATTATTCCAGATGTTGCATTTGGTTCTTCTGCTATAGATCTAACAGATTTATATAAAATACATTCTCTTGTTTTTTCATTATAAGTAAACGCAACTGTTTTACTTTTAGTAGTTGCATAGGCGCTACATTTTTCAACAGATCTATATTTTGCTGTGTCTCTAATAACAGATATCTTACCTTTGACTGTGAAACCCTCTTTGATTTCAAGTTCTGAGATTGCTATTCCAGGAATTGTTAATATTGATGCAAGTAATAATTTTTTCATCTTTGGTCCTTTTTAATATGTTTTATAACTAAACATATTGCAATTTCTATGCCAAAAAGAATTGGTCTTACAAATACAGTAAAGTTGCTATAATCTATACCTATGAAAAATTTCTATTTATATAAGTATATTTTTTATTTCTTATTACTATTAGTACCTTTACTAAAAGGCAGTGAATATGTATTGGTCCCAGATAGTTATCTTGATGTTCAAACCGGTAAGTTAGTTAAAGGAAATATTTTTATAAAAGACAATAAAATTATTGCTATTTCAGATGAAAAAAAACTCTTAGATAATAAAAAGAATATAATTTATTTAGATGGCCATGTGCTTGTCCCCGGGTTAATGGATGCGCATGTGCACTTGATTGGCAATAATGAATTAAATGGATATCAGTCTATTGGAGAGTCTTCGCAAATGGCAACTCTCTATGGTGTTAAAAATGCTCGAAATACTCTTTTAGCAGGATTTACTACTGTAAGGAATGTAGGTGCAGGTCAATTTGCAGATGTTGCTCTAAGAGATGCAATCAAAAATGGTGTTATTGAAGGGCCAACAATGTTAGTTTCCGGCCCAACGCTAAGTATAACTGGCGGTCATGGTGATAATAATTTATTACCATTCCATAATCATGGTTCCTCTGAAAAGCACAGTATTGTTGATAGTCCTTGGGATGCTAGAAAAGCTGTTCGAGTAAACAGAAAGTACGGAGCAAATTTAATAAAATTTACTGCAACTGGTGGAGTTATGTCTAGAAATACTGATCCGAATGCTAGACAATTTACTTTAGAAGAAATGAAGGCAATTGTTGATGAAGCCCATAGTCACGGCATGAAAGTTGCAGCTCATGCTCATGGATTAAAAGGTATACAAGCGGCAATTAGAGCGGGCGTGGATTCAATAGAGCACGCAAGTTTTATTGATAAGAGTGCCGTTATTGAAGCTATTAAAAGCGGCACATACTTATCAATGGATATATATGTTTCTGACTATATTTTAGGAGAGGGTGTGAAAAAAGGTATTCTTGAAGAATCATTAGAAAAAGAAAGAAAAGTTGGCAAGACTCAAAGAGAAAATTTTAAAATGGCAAACTCTATGGGAGCTAAAATGGTTTTTGGTACTGATGCTGGCATCTTTGATCATGGCGATAATGCAAAACAATTCAAATATATGGTTAATTGGGGTATGACCCCTTTACAAGCAATTCAAGCTGCAACTATTAATGCATCTGATCTTTTTGGATTAAAAAATATAGGTGAAATTAAAGTCGGCTATGATGCTGATATTATTGGTATAAGAGGAAATCCATTAGATGATATAACAAAGCTTGAAACTGTTAGTTTTGTAATGAAAGAAGGAAAAATATATAAACAGTAATCTGATTTATATACATACATGAAAATTCCAATTTACTATCTTGATGCTTTTACTGATCAGCTTTTTTCTGGCAATCCTGCAGCAGTTATATTTTCAGATATAGACGATTCAAAATTAATGCAACAAATTGCTGCAGAGAATAACTTGTCAGAAACAGCTTTTATTAGTAATTCAGATGACAGTTATTCAATTAGATGGTTTGCACCAAGTTGCGAAATAGATTTATGCGGACATGCCACTCTTGCATCTGCTTATGTTTATTTTAAATATATTAATACTCAAGCAACGACTTTTGAGGTTAATTCAACAATGCATAAAAACCTAAAGGTTACTAAAGATAATGACTTATTGTTTTTAGACTTTCCAGTCGATAAATTAATTGAGCATAATAATTTTAATCAAATAGAAACATTGATTGGAGTTAGGCCTAATTTTATCTTTAAAGGAAGAGATGACTATCTAGTTATTTTAAATTCACAAACCAATGTAGAGGCTTTAAACCCAGATTTTGCTCAGTTAAAACATCTAGATTCTCGAGGCTTAATAGTTTCTGCCCCGGGCAATGATTCTGATTTTGTTTCAAGGTGTTTTTTCCCAAGAACTGGTGTTGATGAAGATCCAGTTACTGGATCCGCTCATACGTCATTGATTCCTTTTTGGGCAAAAGTATTAAACAAAAAGAAATTATATGCAAAACAACTGTCATCAAGACAGGGCGAGCTTTATTGTTACTTAAGTAATGATAGGGTTTATATTGGTGGAAAGGTTGTAGAGTATATGAAAGGACATATAAAAATATAAGCTATAACTTGTATTTATCAATTTATTCACTTTAAATTCAATACAATAAAAGACTTGTAAAAACTAATTTTCTCTAATAATATCATCTTTGTGTACATAATTTATGTGCCGTTTAAGGTGATAATCACATTTTTGGGGATGTTTATGAAAAACCGTAATTTATTTTTAGCTGCATTTTTAGCAGTTCCATTTTATCTAACTTCTGACAATGTTGTTGAGAGTGATAATAACGACAGTAGCGAAGAAGTTGTTGCAGAAGAAGTTTTAGCTGAAGATTCTGTTTCAAGTGAATCTGAGCCACTTTTTACATCAAGCGATGATGATGTTGAAGAGGTTGTGGTCACTGGTTCAAGAATTAAGAAAAGTACTTTCACATCGATCGCTCCACTACAAATACTTGATACAAATATATCAAGAGAAGCTGGTTTAATTGATGCAGCATCGATATTACAAGAAAGTCCTACTGCAAGTGGTCAGCAAATTGACTTATCATTCTCAG
>Ga0066377_10000292_pt1 | contig 11412 bp, 7 predicted proteins | sample Knorr_S23_td_Sur_FD_70946 | JGI IMG/M metagenome (GOLD analysis project Ga0066377, IMG submission 70946) | Marine microbial communities from Southern Atlantic Ocean transect - Knorr_S23_td_SurfaceB_ad_5m_LV_B | ecosystem: Environmental > Aquatic > Marine > Oceanic | place: Southern Atlantic...
TCACCGGCCACAGCATGACCGATCCTTACCGCGAACTGGTGTTGACTGTTGACCGGGACCTGGAGGGCGCCGCCTTGGATATTAAATTCATGACATTTCCCACCGGCGACAACGGTGAAACCGCTACGCTCTGGGGTAGTACGCTTTGAGGCATTTGATATAACGAGGTAACTGGGAACCAAGTCATGAAAACCAAGTACGCAACCGACAATATCCGATACAGACGCATGACCACGGGCGAACTGCGGGAGGCCTTCCTGGTGAAGGATCTCTTCGATGAGGGTGCGGTCGTGCTTACCTACAGCGAGGTGGACCGGGCGGTGATCGGCTCGGCTGTTCCGCTGGGCTCACCCCTGGAGCTCAAGGCAACGAAGGAGACGCTTGCTGCGGATCATTTCTGCGACCGCAGGGAGGTGGGTATCCTCAACATCGGAGGCAAGGGCACCATCACCGTCGATGGAACAGCGCACGAGATGGCATCGCTGGATTGCCTCTATGTCGGGCGGGGTACAAAGGACATTCAAATGAGCAGCGCGGATGCCCGGTCCCCGGCCAAGTATTACATCCTCAGCTATCCGGCGCATGCCGAGTACCCGACCGTTCGGGTGAAGCAGGCTGAGGCCAACGCCGTGCACCTTGGATCCTCAGCCACCTGCAACGAGCGCACCATCTACCAGTACATCCATACCGGTGGCGCGCAGAGCTGCCAGTTGGTCATGGGCTTCACGCTTTTGAAGGAGGGCAGTGTCTGGAACACCTTTCCCTGTCATACACACCAGCGCCGATCAGAGGTGTATATGTACTTCAATCTGGCACGGGACTCCATCGTCTTCCATATGATGGGCGAGCCGCAGGAGACCCGCCACCTCGTCATGCATGAGGGGGATGCCGTCATCTCCCCGATCTGGTCGATCCACTCCGGGGCGGGAACGGGATCCTACTGTTTCTGCTGGGGCATGGGTGGCGAGAACCAGGCTTTTGACGACATGGACCCGGTCGCCGTGGGGGATGTCCGATGAGCAACGGTACGGACATGTTTGACCTTTCCGGAAAGACCGCCCTTGTGACCGGGTGCAAGCGGGGAATCGGCAAAGCCATGGCGGAAGCCCTGGCCGAGGCTGGTGCCGACATCATTGGGGTCAGCGCCTCTCTGGAAACGGGAAGCGAGGTGGAAAAGGCTGTTGTGGCAGCGGGTCGACGCTTTCATCCCTACCAGTGTGATTTTTCAGACCGTGATGCCCTGTATGCCTTCATTAAAAAGGTGAAGGGGGAGCATCCGGTTATCGATATCCTCGTGAACAATGCCGGGACCATTCTTCGGGCTCCGGCGGCCGAACATTCCGATGATTACTGGGACACGGTCATTGAGGTGAACTTGAATGCCCAGTTTGTCCTCAGCCGCGAAATCGGCAAGGACATGATCGGACGCGGTCATGGGAAAATCATTTTCACGGCATCCCTGCTGACCTTCCAGGGCGGCATCACCGTGCCGGGATATGCCGCCAGCAAGGGCGGCATCGGGCAACTGACGATGGCCCTCTCCAATGAATGGGCCGGCGAGGGGGTGTGCGTCAATGCCATCGCCCCCGGTTACATTGCCACCGACAACACCCAGGCCCTGCGGGAGAATCCTGAGCGCGCGAATGCAATCCTTGGGCGTATTCCTGCCGGCCGATGGGGCGAGCCGGAGGATTTCAAGGGACCCGTTGTATTTCTTGCTTCACCCGCGTCGGACTACATGAGCGGCCATACCCTGGTCGTCGATGGCGGCTGGATGGGCCGCTGACCGTTTTATTTTCCAAATTTATTATGGTTCGTTCATTCGCATTATTCTCGAGCGAGCCTAAACAGTGTTTCGGCAAATTGAATATTACGTACACCAAGAGAAATTCCCGGACAAAAAAAGCCCTGTTCCTTTCAATTGCCTTGCTAACCCTGTCTCCGTTAATGGCAGGCGAGGACGATAGCAGGGGCACGCGCATCTATCTATCCGGCAAGGGGCCGTCTGACGCGGTGGAGTGGGATTTTCATTGCTCCAGCGGGCGCAGGAGTGGCGAGTGGGAGAAGATTCCCGTACCGTCGAACTGGGAACAGCACGGATTTGGCGGGTACGATTATGGACATACTCCCGCAGATGAGAAACACGACGAGATCGGCACCTATCGCACAAGCTTCATGGTTCCAGAGGAGTGGGAGAACAGGCTTGTCCGCCTCGTCTTCGAGGGCTCCATGACCGAGACGTCCATCAAGGTGAATGGCCAGCCAGTGGGTAGCCCGCATCTGGGTGGGTATTTGCCCTTCCACTATTTGCTCAGCTCCAACAACAATTTCCGTAAAGGGCAAATCGATCCAGTCCTAAAATATGGAGAGCTCAATGAGCTCGAGGTTACAGTGGCCAAAAGGCCCTCCAACAGCAGCCTCGACCACGCCGAAAGGCGGGCGGACTACTGGGTCTTCGGCGGCATTTATCGCCCTGTTTATTTGGAGATTCTCCCCAGGGACTTTGTTAACCGGACGGCGATTGATGCCCGGGCGGATGGGAGTCTTGTGGTGGATGCCTTCCTTTACCACGACGATGACACCAAGACCAAGAATGAGGAGTCATTGAACTTCGTGGATGCAGTTGAAGCGCAGGTGTTGACCGATGAGGGTGTCCCGGTGGGGGATTCATTTACGACCACGATCCCGGGCCCCGTGAATCGTGCCCGGCTTGAAACAAAGCTTGATGGAATTGCAATCTGGACGCCGGAAAGCCCCAATCTCTATACGTTGCGCACCCGCCTGATGAAGGGCGGGGAGGTGCTACACGAACGGTTCGACACCTTCGGGTTCCGCACCGTCGAGCTGCGCCCCGGCAACGGCCTCTACCTCAATGGGGTTCGCATCCTTGTGAAAGGGGTCAACCGCAACGGCATGCATGCCGACACCGCCCGGGCCATCGACGCGCAGGAGGCGTGGAACGATGCCCGTCTTATCAAGGCGATGAACGCGAATCTTGTCCGTTCGCATCTTCCACCCACGAAGGCATTCATTGAGGCCTGCGACCGGCTGGGCCTGATGTTCATAAGCGAGTTGACGGCATGGCAGCGCCCGGCCATGGACACCCCCGTAGCCCGTAACCTTGCTTATGACCTGGTGACCACCTACCACAACCACCCGTCCTACATCATGTGGGCCAATGGTAACGAGGGCGGGTTCAACAAGGAAGTGGATGAGCTCTATTCCCTGATTGACTTGCAGGACCGTCCGGTCATCCACCCATGGGCGCTGTTCGACGGGGTGGATGCCATTCATTATCCGGGGTATAAAGCATTTGCCCGTGCCTTGGAACGCCCCTATGTCGTTTTCCCCACCGAGTTTCTGCATGGGATGTATGACGGTGGCCATGGCGCCGGCCTGGCCGACTATTGGGACCTGATTGAAAAGTCCCCGGTCGCCGCAGGCGGGGTGCTCTGGTGCTGGGCCGATGCGGGAGTCGCCCGGACCGATGAAGACGGTTGGATTGATACGTCTGGGAACTGGTCTGCCGATGGAATCGTCGGTCCGCGTCGCGAAAAGGAAGCCAGCTACTTCACCATCCGTGAAATCTGGTCGCCGGTGCAGATTCCCCTGCAGACGATCGGACCCGGCTTCGATGGCACGCTGCTTGTGGAGAATAAAAACTTTTTCTCCACCTTGGAGGGGGCAAGTTTGGAATGGAAGCTGATGCGGCATTCCAACGCTGGTCAGGCGAAAATTCAGGTGTCGGCTGAAGGAAAAGTTCCGCTTCCGGCGATCCCTCCGCAGGAGAACGGTCAAGTGGGACTGCCGCTTCCCAAGGATTGGAAAGAAAATGATGTGCTTGTGATCAAAGCGAACGGTTCCAATGGGGAAGAGCTGATGCAGTGGTCTTGGCCGTTGCGAAGCGACGCTGTAGAGGTGTCGGCTCCATCCACGAAGGCTAGCCTTGAACAAACCGGACCGATGGTCTTCAGCGCCGGTGACGTGGACTGGTCGTTTGATCCTTCAACCGGGCGATTGCTTCGTTGTGCGGTGAACGGCGAGGCGACCGGCCTCGCCAACGGGCCGGTGCTTTATGCGGGAAGCAAGGAAAGGGCTCTCAAGCACACGGGAGCATGGAAGGTTGAGACCTTTCGCGTTGAAGACACCGTTGTCATCACGTCGAGTCAGGCCGAAAGTGGTTCCCAGTTCAGGTGGACGCTCTGTTCCGACGGACGTGCCGAGCTGGACTATGCTTTTGCCCCGATGAATGAGAAGCTGACCTACTGTGCGGTCGGCTTTGACCTGCCGGAGGAAACTGTCATGGCCAAGTGCTGGATGGGCGATGGACCTTACCGCATCTGGGCCAATCGCCGCCAGGGACCACAGTTCGGTCTTTGGGAAAATGACTACAACGATACCATTCCCGGTCACAGCTGGGACTATCCCGCCTTCAAGGGTGTTTTCGGCAATGTCGATTGGATGGCGCTCCATCTGAAGTCAGGCAACTCTTTATTGATCCAGCCGGAAAGATTGGCTGATGTGGGGGTCTTGCGACCCTCCAATGTAAAGGATGTGGGGGACAAAACAAGGGATTCCAACCTGGGTCCGCGCACAGCGACCTGGGATTATCCCGAGGGTGGGGGGCTCTTCCTCTTCCACAAGGTGCCCGCAGTAGGCACGAAATTCCGAAAAGCCGCCGGTCTGGGACCGCAAAGTCAGCCCGAGCAGTTGCCAGGGCCGATCGCCGGGCGGGCGACGTTCCGTTTCACGCATCAGGATTCAGCATTCACGGAGAAATAAACAAAAACCACTTATGAAAACCAGTACCCTGCAAAAGATTCTTCTCAGTTTCACCCTTATTGCGTCGTCCCTGCAGGCAGCGGGGGAATCAAAGCCCAGTATCATCTTCATCCTGGTTGATGATATGGGCTATTCCGACCTCGGATGCTATGGCGGAGAAGTGGAGACTCCCAACCTTGATTCTCTCGCTGAACAGGGCATGCGGTTCACCCAGATGTATAATACATCCAAGTGTTTTCCCTCCCGGGCCTGCCTGCTGACCGGAGTCTACGCTCAGCAATGTGACATGGGTCACTCCAAGCGTGATGGCAAAATAAAGAATGCGGTGACCTTGGGCGAGGTGTTGCGCACGGCCGGATACCGGACGCTGGCATCCGGGAAGCATCACGGAACCGAGAACCTGTATGATCGCGGTTTTGATCATTATTACGGACTGCGCCAAGGGGCCTCGAACATGTGGAATCCGGGTGGGGTGACCCGTGAAGGCGAGATGACGCCCGGGCGAAAGGCCGCCGCTCGGCCGTTCTGCATCGACGAACAAATCATTGAGCCGTACACGCCGCCAATAGGGTGGTATGCCACCGATGCGTTTACAGACTATGCCCTGGAGTGGCTGGATGAGCCGGAGTGTCAGGATAAACCCTTCTTTCTCTATCTGTCGTACACCGCGCCGCATTACCCGCTCCACGCATGGCCGGAGGATATTGCCAAATACAAGGGCCGCTACGATGCGGGTTACGGCGAAATCCAAAAGGCGCGGTACCAGCGAATGGTGGATATGCAACTGATCGATCCCGCGATAACACCCTTTACTCCCCTCGATGATTCCGAATGGATCAAGCTCTGCGGAATCGAGTTGGAAAAAGAAAAGCTGCGCATGGAGATTTACGCGGCCATGATTGATCGCATTGACCAGAATGTTGGACGCGTACTGGACAAGCTCCGGGCACAGGGAAAGTTGGATAATACGCTGATCATGTTCGCATCGGATAACGGAGCATGTGCCGAGGAAGCGGGCGCCTCTGTTAAATCCGATGATATCAATGAGTTCGGGAAAGTGGGCAGTTATGAAACCGTTGGTCAGAACTGGGCGACGGTTCAAAATACCCCGATGCGGTATTGGAAAAACTATTCCCACGAAGGCGGCATCAATACGCCGTTTATTGTCAGCTGGCCCGCCGGAATCAAAGATGGCGGCGGGTTCTACCGGGAACCGGTGCACTTTATCGATATCATGGCAACGCTGGTTGACCTGACCGGGGCAATCTATCCGGAGACATTCAACGGCCAGGTAATCACCCCGATGCAGGGAACGAGTTTACTGCCGGCATTTGGTCACCAGTCGCTTAAGCGTGAAAAACCACTTTTCTGGCAGTGGAGAAGGGGTGGAGCTGTTCGCGACGGAGATATGAAAGCGGTCTTCTACAACAACATCTGGGAGCTTTTCGACCTGTCAAAAGCCCGCAATGAATCGAACGACCTGTCGGCGCAATACCCTGAGAAACTGCAAGAGATGAAAAGGATGTGGACAGAGTGGTATCATTCAACCGATACGGGGAAGTAGATCGTGATGCGACCTGAGGCTTAAGAGGTATGGGAAGAGACATTCCCTGAAGTTGCATCGATTAAATCCATAATACTTGGAATCATCGCTCACCAAGCGAGGATGTGGTTTTCCATTATGCAATAAATAACAAATTTATGCAATTTTGCCCCCCCCTAGTTCCTGAGGTAGGCTTTTTAGCCATTCTATTGACACTTCTGTTGAATCATTCCGGTTCGATCATCAGACTTCCCCCTGCCCACGGTGTCTTAAGGAAGCCTTCAATCTGTATCCTGAATTTGAGAAAAATATGAAACTGCTCTCCCTGTGGACTTCACTGGCGATCCTGACCATTCTCGCCGGCGCCAACCTCAGCGCCGCATCGGGCACATGCTACTGCCGCTTCGTCCCGGAGCGTTCGGATGACTTCGCCTTCGAGAATGACAAGGTGGCTTACCGGTTCTATGGCCCCGCCTTGCGGGACAGTACCGAGAACAATGGCACAGACGCATGGTTGAAACGGGTGGACTACCCGATCATTGACAAGTGGTACCGCCAGACCTTTGAAGAGGGAAAATCCTATCACAAGGACTGGGGAGAGGGACACGATCCCTACCACGTGGGAGGCTCCCTGGGTTGTGGCAGCCACGCTATCTGGCAGGATGGTGTGTTGGTCCAACCCAACGTGTTTCAGGATTACAGGATTATCGAGAACGGTCCGGATCGGGTGGTCTTTGAACTGCTTTATGTATATGAGGGAACGGGCATCGAGGATCGCAAAAGGATCACCCTGGAAACAGGCAGCCAGCTATTCCGAGTGGACAGCACCTTCACGAAGGGTGGGCAGCCGGTCCAACTGGAATTGGCAGTCGGGGTAGTTACCCACGAAGGCAGTGCACAAGCGGTGGCCGATTCCAGGCACAAAACCATAGCCACCTGGGAGGGCATCGACGTCAGTGAAGTTGGTACAGGTGTGGTGCTGGCTCCGGGGTATCCTGCGGAATTCAAACTGCTCAACACTGGCGGCAAGGACGGTTCCCATGCGGTCTTCATCACTTCCACCGGAGAGGATGGAAAGGTCAGCTATCATGCCGGCTATGGATGGAAGAAGGCCGGGGAAATCACCACTTTTGAGCAGTGGCAGGCCTATCTGCGCGAATTTTCGGCCGGGTTGGCCCCGGTGCGGGCGTCCCCGAACATCTTGCTGCTGCTCGCCGATGATCTGGGCTATGGCGAGCTCGGTTGCTATGGGCAGGAAGTGATCCAGACCCCGAACATTGACCGGTTGGCCAGCCATGGCATGCGCTTCACCCAGTTTTACGCCGGTTCTGCGGTTTGCGCACCCTCGCGGGCCGTGCTCATGACTGGCAAACAGGTTGGCCGGCTGAACATTCGCGGCAACTATGGCCTCGTGGCGGATCAGGCATGGGGCCGGGTGGCCTTGAGGAAATCGAATATCACCGTCGCGGAGATGCTGCGCGATGCCGGTTACCAAACGGCCTTTATCGGAAAGTGGCACCTCGATGTACCGCAGGATGTGACCACCTGGGCGGCTGGGCGCGGTTTTGAGTATGCGGTGCAGGAGCAGTGGGGCGAAAAGCCCGAAGGGGGGAAATTCGATACGCGGGAGCATTGGGTCAATGGTCGCGAGGACAGCATCTTCTATGACTACACTCAATACGACTGCCTGGATGCCTTTCGCACGGAGCTGGCGCTGAAGTTCCTCGAGGAGCGGCGCGATGCCGATAAGCCGCTCTTCCTGTTCATGTCCTACCGCACTCCGCATGCGCATGAGTTCGACCTGCGTGAAAACAGCCATTATCAGGAGCACGGCTGGCTCGAGATTGAACGACGCCATGCGGCCCGAATCACCATGCTGGATGAGCAAGTGCAGCGTCTACTTGATAAACTGGAGGGGATGGGCGAACTGGACAATACCCTGATTCTCTTTACCAGCGACAACGGACCACATGGTGAGAAAGAGCATGACCCCGAGCATTTTGCCAGTTCCGGCGGGTTGCGTGGTTTCAAGCGCGATATGTATGAGGGCGGGCTGCGTGTGCCGTTGATTGCGGCGTGGCCCGGGCGTATTCAGCCGGGCACGACGTGTGAACAGTCCGCCGCGTTTTATGACATCATGGCGACCTTTGCGGAGGCCGCCGGGATTGAACCGCCGGCCGACACGGACGGACTCTCCCTGCTGCCGACCCTGTTGGGCGGGGAATCGGCAACTCATGATCATTTGTATTGGGAAATCCAGGTGGGTACAGAAGCGGAAAACTTTCGTCAGGGCATCCGGTGGGGTGACTGGAAGGGCATTCGCTATGGCGTGGGCGGTGCCATTGAGCTTTACAACCTCGAATCGGATATTCAGGAAACTCGCAATGTGGCCGATGAGCATCCGGAAAAGGTGCATGTGATAGAAGATAGGATGCGGAGGGACTCCCATCCGGTTTCCTTTTTTCCCCATGCGGGCGGCACCAAGCGCACAAACTGAGGAGTTCCCCTCCATGAAAGCGACCACAAGATTCCTGGCCGTGCTTGCCCTTTTGGCGACGACCGCAACCCAGCCCGTTTCCGCACAAGTGACCGGTGCTGGCCCCAGCATCCATTTTAATGTTCTTCGCCTGCATGTCGGGACGGACCAACCCCTCTACATCACTGCCAGTGATCCGGATGGCACGGTCAGTGAAATCCGGGTCCGCCTGATGGAGAAGGCGCCCGGTGCCGCCAGTTACAGCATGGTATGGGAGAAATCTGTTTTCGGGCAGGAGCAGTTTGTCATCGGTGATTCGCCGTTGGCTGCACTACAGGTGAATGCCGTGGCAAAAAAAGGCGGGCAATCCAGCACGGCTCCCGAGTATGCCTTGTCCTTGAGAGCCACTGATAATGATGGAAATTCAACCAGTGATTGGGTACCCCTCTATGTGGAGGAACCGGACGTACCGGTTATCCTCACGGACCTGTCCCTTTTAAATGAACCCATTCCCGAGGGGGACTCGCGCTCGCTCACCTTTGTCCAGGAGGACTCCACTGGGGACCAGAACCAATTGCTTGTTCGGCTCAATGGAGTCCAGATCGCCGGGCGATACGGTGTTCAATCCCAGTCAGTGACAGTTGAGAGTCCCTTTGCCAACCTCCAGCCGGGTAAGCACATTCTTTCCGTCGCCTACAAAGACAGTTTTGACGGCCGTGGCATCCGGGAAGTCGCCATGTGGTTTGAAGTCACCGATGATCCAGAGGTGGAAGGGACTTCATTCCCCCTTACCGCAAAAAGCCATGTCATTGACGTGGCCGCCGCCATCAATCGGAACAAGCTGCTGGAGGAGGCCTTTCTCTGGGCATCCGACACCCTTCCGGACTCCGGGAAATGGCCCCTTATCATTTACCTGCACGGGGGCGGTGGTGCCAGTAACGGCATCGCCAGCGTGTCCATCAACGGCGGCCAAATTGCCTATCACAACGCCAGTGGGCATTCCGTCATGCGCCTTTATCCAGCAACAAGAGGATCCTTCAATGTGGAAGAATTAGACGCGTTTTTGGATTACGTCCTGGCCAATTATCCGATTGATCGCACGCAAATCCACGTCATGGGCCACAGCATGGGAGGGCAGACTTCGGTCAACTGGGCCACCAACCGGGGCCAACGCTTTTCCACGATGGTGACTTCCGCACCTTACTTTTTGACGACCGAGAAAAACGGCAGCGTCTTGAAATCCAAATACGCCGACCCCGCCCGTCAGAACGAGGCTTTCTACACCTTGCCCTACCGGGCCTATCACGGTGTCAACGACAGTTGGGTCTCGGGTTCCCGACTCCTCGTGGAGGAGCTGAACAAACAGGGTCCCCAAGCGGCCGAGTTCATCCTGCTGGCTTCCACCGGCCATGCCGGGGCGAAACGCAGGATTCATGAATCGGACATAATTGATTTTCAGTTGAGCTATGCGGACCGCTACGCCGCGTGGAAAGCCCGCTATGACTGGGATGCCGGGGGTACCGGACTCCCGGGCGAGGATGCCGACGGCGATGGTTTGAAGAATGTGGTCGAGTACCTGACAGGAAACAACCCCACAAGCCGCGAATCGGACCTTCCCCCCATGATGGGAGTCCTGCAGGTGGGGGGACAAAATTATTTTGAATTCCGGTACACAGAGAACAGTGGCACATCGGATTACGCGCTCAGGGTGAGCTACTCGGAGGATTTTTCCAATTGGGGGGACCCACCTGCCAACTGGCAGTATCTATCGGAGCCGCTGCTCGACGGGAACCGTGACAGGGTCACATTCCGCCGTCTTTCTGACGGTGGGGCTTTGCGTGAGTTTTTGCGTATTGAGGCCGTACCAAACGATGCTTTCTCCTTATAATCTAATCCAAAATCCTCAACTGACATATGAAACAGATCTCGAAATTCATTTTAATTGCCGCCTTGACCGCCTCCCTGACCAGCTCGGCAACGATCGTGGAACAATGGAAATTTGAAGGTGATCAGCCGGAAAAGGGGGTCAATGGTCGGATTATTCCGCAGTGGGCCAACCAGCCCCCAAACAAGGTAATTTCCCCGAAAGTCCTGCGCTATGCGACCCCGGGCAAAACCGATGGGGGCCAATTGGGTGGAATTGATACGTCCACGATCAGCAAGCTCGTTTTGACCATCATGGCCAAGGATATCTTCATCGGTAACGAGGGGGATTCCAAGGACAAGATTGCTTTTGAGCTCGTCGCCAAGGGCGGAGCGTTGGTGGTGGAGCTCAACGTCTACAAGAATGGTATGCTGACCGCCGACATCGAGCAAGGGACAAAATCTGAGGGTGATCTCGACTTGAACCTGTTGCCTGCCAAGCTACACCATTCCGCCTCCCCTTTGGTGATGGTGGCCACTTGGGACTTTATTGAAAAGTCGATGTCCTTTTCCGTGATGGGTTCGGCAACCGGATCGATATCGGCCGAGGCCCCCAATCTGGCTAACGTGAGTAAGATCTGGAGCTTGCGCGTTAGTGGAGGGGAAATGAAACATGGGTCCTATATTGATCTCTACTCGGTGACTGTTGAGACGGTCCCGCTGAATCCTTGATGCGAGGTTGATGTTT
>Ga0066377_10000293_pt1 | contig 11345 bp, 7 predicted proteins | sample Knorr_S23_td_Sur_FD_70946 | JGI IMG/M metagenome (GOLD analysis project Ga0066377, IMG submission 70946) | Marine microbial communities from Southern Atlantic Ocean transect - Knorr_S23_td_SurfaceB_ad_5m_LV_B | ecosystem: Environmental > Aquatic > Marine > Oceanic | place: Southern Atlantic...
CAACAAACTCTTTCGCAAGGAGGCCCTCGCCACCATCGGATGCGGCTGGATCATCGCCAGTTTGGCGGGTGCCCTTCCCTATTTTTTCATCCTCCCCGACACCTCCTTCACGGAAGCCCTTTTTGAGTCCACTTCGGGCCTGACGACCACCGGCGCGTCCGTGCTGAACAATCTCGAAGACCTGCCCAGGAGCCTACACCTGTGGCGGGCCATGAGCCAATGGATGGGGGGATTGGGCGTCGTCGTTTTTTTCGTGGCGGTGCTTTCTTTCCTGGGGGCTGGGGCCAAGGTCCTATTCTCAAGGGAGTCCTCCGCCCAAGCGGCCGATCTCAATACCTCCCGTGTCCAATCCGGTGTCTGGAAACTGGTTCAATTTTATCTGGGACTCTCCGTTGTTTGTACAATCGTTTACTGGATGTGCGGATTGGACTGGTTCGATTCAATCATTCACATGTTCACGACCCTCAGCACCGGCGGGTTCAGCACCCGCTCAGGCAGCATCGCGGATTTCGCCAACCCGGCCCTGGAATGGGCGATCATCCTTTTCATGGCGATTGGTGGAACCAGCTTTCTTATTCTCATCGACCTGCTTGGCCGGCGCTGGCGGTCCCTTGTCAAATCAACTGAAGTCAAGGCGTACTACATTCTTTTAGCCAGCTTTACCCTCGCCATCGCCTTGTTCCTATTGACGGACCCCTCCAACGAACTGGCTTGGCCCGACACCATTCGCACCTCCGCATTCCAAGTGGTTTCCATCATGACCACAACCGGATTTGCCACAGCTGACTTTGATCTCTGGCTGCCGGTCACCCACATCATGCTGCTGGCCGCCATGATCATCGGAGGCTGCTCGGGATCAACGGCTGGAGGAACCAAGGTTATACGGATCATCGTGGCATTGAAAGTGTCCGCCCAGCAAATTGAGAAAGCTTACCGGGCCCGGGTCATTCGCCCTTTGAAGGTGAACGGGAAAAGCCTGTCCCTGAGCGAACAGGAAACCATCATCGTCTATATCGTCATCCTGACCCTGATTGTTTTCCTCGGCACCATGATTGTCTCGTTCCTTGAGCCTGCCATGAGTTTCGAGGGGACGGTTTCCGCCATGGCCGCCTGTCTCTTCAATATTGGACCCGGATTCGCCGAGATCGGCCCCACCCGGAACTTCGCGGACCTGCATGCCTACACGCAGCTCTTTCTCTCATTCCTGATGATCCTCGGCCGGCTTGAACTCTTCGCCCTGTTGGTTTTACTTTCGCCATCCCTGTGGAAACGCTTTTAATGGCCATTGATAATGGAAACCCCCGAGCATAGTATCGTCGCCAAAAGCCTCTGTAAGCGGTTTGGAAAAACCGAGGCTGTCCGCGACCTCTCCTTTACAGTCGACCAGGGAGAAATTGTCGGATTTCTCGGTCCCAACGGGGCTGGCAAAAGCACCACCCTGCGTATGCTGACGGGTATTCTTCCGGCCACTTCCGGGCACTTGAATGTATGCGGAAAGGCCGTTCCCTACCATGACCGGGAAATCCGCAAGCAAATCGGCTACATGCCGGAAAACAACCCGCTTCCGGAAGATATGCGGGTCATCGAGTACCTCCGATTCCGGGCGCAGATCAAGGGCATTCCCTTCAGGCAAAGGCGCAAGCGTATTGAGCACGCCATGGAAGTCTGCGAGCTCCACCGCAAAGCTCGAAGAAGGATTATTGGCACCCTGTCCAAGGGCTTTCGCCAGCGTGTCGGCATCGCTGACTCAATCCTCGCCGGGCCAGCCATTACCATCCTTGATGAACCGACGATCGGACTGGATCCCCACCAAGTGATCGCCATCCGGCGCTTGCTGGCAAATCTGCGCGGGGAAACGACGGTTATCTTTTCCAGTCATATTCTCTCCGAAGTGGAAATTTCCTGCGACAAGATCCTGATCATGAATCAGGGGAGACTTGTTGCATCCGGAACTGCCGATGAATTGAGAAAGGAATTTCTCCCCGGATCACGTTACAGGTTGGAAGCGGCTGGAACGGCAGACCAGATCACCCGATCGTTGCATTCCCTTGGGGATGATTGGGCGGTCGATCTGAACCCGGTCCCCATGGATGGGTACTATTCGGTTTCCCTGTTGAACAATGAAAACGGCAGTGATGGCAAAAAAGTGCTCAATTACCTCATGAATGTTGAGAAAATGACGATCCGCTCCTTTCATCCCATTCGTCCCAATTTGGAGGATGTCTTCCTGAAGGCTACACGGAGAAGTTGGGAAGTGCCGGCGGAAGGCATCCCTGACAGCTCAAAGGAAAGGAAACCCGAATAACATGATTCAGGTATTCAGGCTTTTTCGACACGAAATGAAGTGCTTGTTCTACACACCAAGCACCTACATTGCCATGGTCCTCTCCCTTCTCCTGATGGGATTCTTCTATTTTGTCACGCTCCTGACCATCAGTACGGAGGAGCAGGATCAACTCCCCCCGACTTTGTTCTTCAGCCTGTTTTGGGTGCCGGTGCTCCTGATCGTTCCCATGCTGACCATGCGCAGCTTCGCTGAAGAGCGGAGACTGGGCACGATTGAGACCATGTTGACCGCTCCAGTTCGGCCGGGCCAGCTGGTCATGGCCAAATTCCTTGCTGCCTACGCTTTCTATATTCTCGTCTGGGCGTTGACCATCGCCTACCCGATCCTGACCGCATGGGTGCTCAAGCAACCGGAATTCAACCTTAAACTGTTTCATCCGGGAGCCCTTACCGGTGGATACGTGTTCATCGCCGTTTCCGGTACCTTGTTTGTTTCCATCGGTATTTTCACCAGTAGCCTGACACGAAGCCAATTGGTGGCGGGCATGCTTTCCTTCAGTATCCTCTTCATGTTGATTGTCGGCGTGGCCGCCATCCACATGCTACATTTTGAATCCGGTGCCGGTAGCCTGCTTCCGGATACCGCCCTGGATTACTTCCAGATTTTCGAGCATTTTGACGATTTCAGCCGTGGATTGATCGATACCCGGCCCTTTGCCTATTACCTGACCGGAACCCTCGCCGTGCTCGGTTTCTCCGTGCTCATCATCGAATCAAAAAGCTAGTTCAGCGTATGTCCAAATGGGAATCATATCAAATTGCCAACCGGCTTAAGGCGGGCAACTACTGGCTGCAGGTCATCCTCATCCTGACCTTGATCGGTGGATTCAACCATCTGGCCATGCGACACTTTACGCGCATTGATCTAACGGAAAATCATCGCTATGCGCTCTCTCCGGAAACCAAGGCCTACCTGAACGAACTTTCCGATCCAATCCGTATTTACGTCACAATTCCGCAGAATTCCCCCCGGAAAGAAGAACAGATCCTGTACCGGTACGTCAGCCAGCTCCTTCAGGAATACGCCTACCAAAGCCGGAGAGACGGCGGATTTCTCATTGATATCGAATACGTGGACATTTTCACCGACCTGGCCAAGGCAGACGCCCTCGCCAAGGAATTCGGCCTTGATCAGGCGAATACCCTGCTTGTTGTTGCCGGGAACCGCCAACGCGTCATCCGGCCGGACGAAATCCTGACCTTTGCTGATCTTCGGCCGGTTGGATTCAAAGGCGAATCTACCATCACTTCGGCCATCATGGAAGTCACACAGGAGCAGTCCCCCGTGGTCTATTTCCTGCAAGGCCACAAGGAAGCCGCTCCAGACGACACCTCTCCAAGAGCCGGACTCTCCCAAATCACCAATGAATTGCAGTTGCGAAACTTCTCCATTCAGGCGTTGGACCTGACGACGGTTCAAGCAGTACCAGAGGACGCAGCCTTGGTCATCGTGGCGGATCCCAAGGGGCCCCTGCTGGCCTCCGAGCTGGATAAACTCCGGGAATGGATAACCAATCATGCCGGCAACCTGATGATCTGGATACGCCCGGGAGTACAAGCCAATCTTTTCCCGCTCATCTCGGAATGGGGAATACGATTGTCAGACCAAGTCGTCATTGAAACGGATCCCGGGTTCAAGGAAGCAAAAGGCACCCTCTTGATCCGCAATTTCGCAGACCACCCCGTCACGGACTCCCTCATCCAGAATCAGACGTTCATTCTCAGCAACTGGTGCCGCCCGGTCTTCCCGGTCGCTCCGCAAACAGTTGACGAGCGGTTGTCGTTCATTCCCCTGTTCGCCTCCTCCCAAAAAAGCTGGTCCGAATCAGCTTACCAACCCAACGGGACTCCGGAGTTCGACAAGGAAAGCGACATACCAGGACCAGTCCCTCTGGCCGTGGCCGCCGAACGCAAGGCTGCGAGCCAACTCGGTATAAAGGTTCCCGGCGGACGGCTGGTTGTCTTCGGTTCAGCGGACCTCTTCACCAATCAGCACGTCGCTTCCCTGGGCAACGTTTCCCTCTTTTTCAACACCGTAAACTGGATGCTGGACAGGGATAACTTCCTCGTCATTCCTCCACGACCGATCGAATCATACCAGCTCGCCATCAGCCAGGAGCAGTTGCGCAAAACGGCTCTTCTGTTTCTCACGGTTCCGGGCGCCCTCGCTTTACTCGGTTTCCTCGTCCATTGGGTGCGACAATCCTGACAAAACGCCATGCGATTCAAACTTACAGTCCTTCTGGCCATTCTCAACCTGGCCATCTTTTCACTCATCTTCTATATCGATCGTGTCCAGAGTACCCGGAATGTCTTTGAAGAATCCTCCCGCGTCATTCTCGATCCCGCTTTCCTGCAGGGATTGAACCAAGTTCGTATCTCCAGCTCTGCTACCGGCCAATCCTGGCAAATTGTCCGTTCGGAATCCGGTGCCTGGGATGTCATCGACCCAGTCCATTGGAAGGCCAACCCTTTTGCCGTTCAGCAACTTCTTTTCCAACTTAAAGCGCTCACATGGGAATCCCGATTCCCCGTCAAAAGCCTCCCTCAAGCCGGCCAGTCCCTGGAATCCTACGATTTACAAGACCCTCCCCTGCAAATTCATCTCGAAAATGGATCCTCCGCGGTGGATCTCAATTTCGGTTCACCCACTGAAATCGGCAATCGCCTCTACACTTTGTCACCCGACGGTGACTATGTGCTGGTGATCTCCAGAGGCCTGCGGGACACGCTCCAGCGTGACCTTTCCAGCTTTCTGGACAGCCGGGTTTTCGGACTGGGAATGGAGGAAAGCCGGGTGGTTCAAATACAGGACCGGTCGGCCAGCAACATTCGCGTACGAATGGAGCGCAAGGCGGAGGGGTGGAGATTCGTCTCACCTATTGAGGCGGAAGCTGACACTGACCGGGTCAGGGCCTTATTGGCGGACTGGCAAACACTGGAGGGGCGTGAGTTCAGGCGGTCTACCGCGAATTCGGGTGATTGGGGCCAGGAGGAATTGCTACTCACAGTGGAGGGATTGAACACCCGGGAAACACTGTCCTTTGCGCCGCAAGGCGAGGATAATGCCTACTATATGGCCCGCATGGAGGGTTACGACACCATTTTTGAGGTGGAACGGGAGAAAGTTGAGGAATTGCGGAATGTGCAGGAAGCCTTGAGGGAAAAGCGCATCCTGAACAAGTATGCCGAAGAGTGGACCAGTCTGGAAATCCGCCACGGTGAACTGAGTACGACCCTGCAGCAATTGGAAAGCGGTGCCTGGCAAGTCTTGAACACCGACCAGGATGGTGAACTGCAAACCCGCCCCGCTGACCTCGAACTGATCGGGGAAGTGCGCATCTTGATGCGCGACATGGAAGCGGTTCGCTTTGTCAGTGATGCCCCAAGTGAAACCGATATCGTTCGGTTCGGGCTCGATACCCCGCAGCGGATCATCATTTTGCGGGAAGCGGATGGAACAACGGTTGAATTCTCCATCGGGAACATCAGCCGGGAAAAACAGGAGACCCTCCTCTACGGTTCGACCAGCCAGCAGGCATCCGTCTTCCTGATCAGGCCGCATGTCTTGTCCAGGTTGCCACTTGACCCGATGCATTATCGGGAGCGGGTGATCCGAGCCCTGCCGGAGTCTTCCCAAATTGAGTCCGTTCTCCTGGAAGATACCGAGACGGGTGAAAAACACCTTTTTGATCAGACCTCCGATGAGGCCGCGGCCACCACAATCAGGAGCTATCTGAAGGCGGTTCAAGTCGATCGGTTTTTCTCCCGGACGTTCTCGAATCCTCTTCAACTGGATCGTTCCACGACGCTCCCGTGGACTTTCAAGCTGGTGGCGGAAGTTGTCTTTGATGAAGCGACCCAAGAGGAACCGGAGCAGATTGTCCTCTTTTTAACGGACCGGCTGGGAGGGACCACTCAGTACATTGGTGATCCGGTTACCGGCCTCGTCGGAATAATTCCCCGGGAGATCATTGAGCTGCTCGACCCGCTGATGGCTGAATTTCCGGAAGATCCCGGGCTACCGAATCCGGACGATGCCCCTGTCGACAATCCGTGATAGGCCATGAGCCCGGTAGCCCATATCAAAAAGTCAGCGTGGCACTTTGGTTGTCTGGCATTCAATGTCCTTAATTTTGTCTTGGCATTCTCCGCGCTGGCCTTGGGAGCGCTGGTCATTCTGAACAAATTTCAGCAGGAAGTTCCCCTCCCCGACAAGTTGGCTCGCTGGGTTATCAACGTATCCGGTCCGGACTATCTGGATGCCAGTTGGTCAAAGGCGGTTTTCGATCTGCGAGGTGGCATCTCCCTGACCGACTTGAAGATACGGGACACCAAGACCGACCAGATAATCCTCACTGCCGAGGCCACCTACATGGAATGGTCCCCGATTAATTTGGTTATTCCAGGATTGCCCGCCTTGGAGGAACTGAACGCTCGGAATATTCAATTCTATATCCCTGTAAGCCATTCTCCCTCAGGCCTGAATGAACCGGCTCTGGGAGTTCAGCACGTTTTTCTCAGGCAGGCCGAAGGCGAATTGATCCTCTCCTCTCTCCTTCTCGAATCCGGCGGACTCCGACTCCACGCAACCGGGCGCGCACCGATTCAAGCCTTGATGAGGCCATCCGGCAAAGCAACGGGGAGGCAGTCTCTCTATCCCGCCTTGCAGGTCCTCCGGCGACTGCCGGACTCCCTGCAGGCGGATCTCAGTGCCAAGTGGTCAATATTACCGTCCGGTGACCATGTATTTACAGTGTCCGGCTATCTGCCAAAATTCACACATGAGCATTTACAAATGGACAGGATATCCGCACGCGCAAGCGGCTTTCTGTCCTCCAACGGGGTTTCCCTGAGATCCCTGACACTCAATGGTATCCTCACCTACACCGATGCACTTCCGGAAGTTCCCTTGCTGCAATTTCCCGAAGAACCCGTTCCGGTCCCCTTCCGGCTTTCCGCTGGTGGCCAGTCATGGTCATACAGGGATTTCGAACTCCCTTCCAATGTTACCCTGTTCATTCATCCCAAGGGAAGTGATTTGCATTTCCAGCACCTCGTGCTTTCAACAACGCTTTGCTCGTCCTTCAACAATCCTATAAACTGGATCCTCAGAGGCCCAAGCGCATTTGCAAGCGGCATGGCCAGTTTCCCCGACTCGCCCGCCGGCCATTTCGCAGTGGGCTTCCCCCGTCTCTATTCCTTCCGATCCTACCTGCCAAAATGGTCCATTTACAAAATCCTGCCCGCCCCCCTGCCGCACAGACTTCTCGTCGGGACCAAGACCGACTCACTGCGCATCAACGCCTCTCTGGATCTCGCCACGACCACCCTCAGTGGCTCCATTGCCACCGATGGACTGAATATTGGCCAAACTGACTTTCAACACCTTTTCTCTTCAATCAACCTGACCAAAAACACCCTTCTCCTCGACGATATATTCATCCAAAAAGCCGATGATGAGTTCGCTCAAGGGGTCTATTGGCAGGATTTCCCTTCCAGCAAGTTCTCGCTCAATGCCGCGGGTAATATCTTTCCCAGCTCCCTCGATTCCATCCTCGGGGATTGGTGGTCCAGTATCTTCACCCATATCCGCGCCAGCCAGCCACTCGCCGGAGATGTCACTGTCTGGGGACATTGGCGGCGGGAAAACCCGATTTTCAGTATGACCGGGGTGAAAGGGCCCGGGGCGAGCTACCGTGGGGTACAGATTCCCCACATGGAATTGCGTGTGCGGAGCCGACCTGACTGGGCGTATGTGGAGCATTTGCGGGCGACCTTTCCTGACGGGGAGATTTCCGGACAAATTGGGATTCAATCTGGCATGACGGACACGGACCGCTATCGGGCCTACACGCTGGATCTGAGCAGCACGGCAAAATGGGACGCGATCACGGGGGCGACAGGGATCGCGGGGCTTCGGAACCTGTCATTCGAGGGCGAGAACCCGCATTTGGAGGCAGCAGGCATCCTGTGGCGCGATTCGGGAAAAGGCTGGGAGTCCCGGGAAGAGGCCCGGATCGAGTTATCGCTTGTACAACACGACGGGATCTGTCACCTGAAAGGCATGGATCTCTCCGGGCTCTCAATAAGCGGCCAGCTGGAAGGTCCTGTGCTGGAATTAAACGGCCTGTCCGGGAAATTTGCCGAGGGCGTGTTCACCGGCCAACTGGAGTTGTTGAACTGGCAGGTGCCTGAGGAAACCCAATACGGGATTGATTTGAACCTGCTGGACGCCTCGTACGGGCAGGCTAAGCGACAGCTGTCCGACCTTTTGGGTTTTAAGAAAGACGAATCAGCCCTCGAGGAGGGCCGCCTCGACACCAGCCTGTCACTGCTTCTGCATCCGGATCCCATGCTCACCAGCGGAAAAGGCCGTATCTCGATCCGGGAAGCCAACCTTGGGACAATCCAGCTTTTTGGGGGCCTTTCGAGCGTATTGGACGGCATGGGACTGCGATTTGCCTCCGTGAAAATGGATGCCTTCACGGCCGATTGGAAAATCGAAAATCGTGTCATGTCCGTCAAAAATGGCCATGTTGCCAGCCCCTCCCTGAATTTGACCCTGAACGGCACATTGGACTTGGAAACGAAAAACCTGAACATGATATCGGAATTGACCCTGTTTACAGGGCTTTTCAGCAAGGTTTTGGCTCCCGTCAGCGAGACCATGCAACTCGATTTGAGCGGTCCCTTTGAGAACCCTAGCTGGAAAATCCGCTTTAACCCCTTCCGCTGGGCAATGAACAGGCTATCCACGCCAGCATCCTCACCGGGGGGCTCCAATTAATGAGGAATGTCGAATTCATTTGCCCTATGAACTCAAAACTTATCAAACTGCGGGTCTAAATTAAGAATATAAACGGAGGTAATGTACTTTGGATATTAAGGAAATTAAAGCTATCGTCGACTTGATGAAACGCTCTTCGCTGACGGAGTTCCAATTGGAGGAAAAAGACCTGAAGCTGAAGATTTGTCGAAAGGGGGAGGAAATCCAACAGGTGATTCAGGCGGCAACGCCCGCACCATTTCCCATGCATACACCCGCTCCGGTGGCTGTCCCGCCGCAAAACACTCCGCCTGCGGAGCCGGCACCTGCGCCGGTGGACGAGAGCAAACTCATCAAGTCTCCCATGGTCGGGACTTTCTATGAAGCGCCTTCACCGGACAGCCCGCCCTTTATTTCAGAAGGGGACAGCGTGACTGAAGGGACCGTTGTTTGTATTATTGAAGCCATGAAGGTGATGAACGAGATCACCGCCGACGTGAAGGGCAAGATTGCTGAAATCCTGGTCGAGAACGGTGACAACATTGAGTACGGGCAACCATTGTTCCGTATTAAATAAGGCAAACGCCTGAATTCATTCCTATGTTTAACAAGATCCTCATTGCCAACCGGGGGGAAATTGCCCTCCGCATCATCCGAGCCTGCCGGGAACTTGGAGTCGAAACCGTAGCCGTCTATTCAGAGGCGGATGAACAGTCCCTGCATGTTCAATTGGCCGATGGGGCCATCTGCATCGGGCCAGCGGCCGGAAGCGAATCCTACTTGAGGTCCGAGCGCATCATGGCGGCAGCGGAAATTGCGGACGTTGATGCCATCCACCCGGGATATGGTTTTCTGTCTGAGGATGCCGATTTCGCGGAACAGTGCGAGGAATGTAAAATCAAGTTCATCGGGCCGCGTTCCGATGCCATCCGGCGCATGGGTGACAAGGCAGTCGCCCGTGAGACGGTCAAGGCAGCGGGTGTCCCAACGGTTCCCGGAAGCGAAGGCATTGTGCGGGATCCTGAGGAAGCTTTGCAAGTCGCCGCCGATATCGGGTATCCGGTCATCATCAAGGCGGTCGCCGGCGGTGGAGGCCGTGGCATGCGCCTCGCCCACAATGCGGCCTCATTTCACAAGGAGTTTGCCGCTGCCAGCAGCGAGGCAGAAAAGGCATTTGGCAATGGAGATGTCTACATTGAGAAGTTCATTGAAGAGCCCCGGCACATTGAATTCCAGATTCTCGCCGACGAACACGGCAATATCATTCACTTGGGTGAGCGGGACTGCTCCATCCAACGTCGCCACCAGAAGGTTGTTGAGGAATCACCCTCCCCCTTCCTGACTCCGGAACTGCGAAAGGATATGGGTGAAGCCGCGATCAAGGCCGCCAGGGCCTGCGACTACACCAACGCCGGAACCATCGAATTCCTGGTCGATAAACACCGGAAATTCTATTTCATTGAAATGAACACCCGGATTCAGGTGGAGCATCCCGTCACCGAGGAAGTAACCGGGATCGACCTTATCAAGGAACAGTTGCGCATCGCCAGTGGAGAGCAACTCGGATTGAAGCAGGAAGACGTCAGCCTCAAAGGTCACGCCATCGAAGTGCGTGTCTGTGCGGAAAACCCATCCATGAACTTTGCCCCGAGTCCGGGGGAAGTCACCCTGTACTACCCGCCGGGCGGCCATGGCATCCGGGTCGACAGCCACGTTTACGGAGGATACACGGTCCCGAAGTATTACGACAGCATGATCGCCAAGGTCATCACCACGGGCAAGAATCGGAAAATGGCGTTGGCCCGCATGAACCGGGCATTGAACGAGTACCTCATCCGGGGGATCTTCACCAATATCAGTTTCGCCCGCTCAATCATAAACGATCCGGAGTTCGCGCGGGGCAATTTCACCACGGCGTTCGTGGAAGATTTTATGCAGCGAACACCGAAAACGCTTTTCCAATCCAAATTCGATCAATAGACTGACGTTTCAATCCTTAACTCATACAATCACCATGGAAGACGAAAACCGAACTGAAGCCTACGATAATCTTGAGCCCATCCAGGAAGACTCGGGCATGGGAAACATCAGTATAAACAATGAGGTCGTGGCCGAGATCGTGGCCATGGCGGCCCGTGAGGTGGAGGGTGTGGTCTCACTCGCCAGCGGAGGGATTAAAGACGATATCGCAGGCCTCTTTGGTGGCCGCCGCGATGGAAGCTCCACTGTT
>Ga0066377_10000296_pt1 | contig 11275 bp, 9 predicted proteins | sample Knorr_S23_td_Sur_FD_70946 | JGI IMG/M metagenome (GOLD analysis project Ga0066377, IMG submission 70946) | Marine microbial communities from Southern Atlantic Ocean transect - Knorr_S23_td_SurfaceB_ad_5m_LV_B | ecosystem: Environmental > Aquatic > Marine > Oceanic | place: Southern Atlantic...
ATTTCAAAAAGCGGGCATTGGCTTAGTTTGAGAAAAAGCGGGGCGGTCAGGAGTGAGTTTAACGGATGCGCCAGTTGAATCCGAAAGGATGAGACAGGCTCGCCAAAGCGAAACCGAAGACGCTGGCGCATCCATTGATTTTGACAGGCAGAGTGATGGTTGGACGACTGAGTATTCGGGCGATAACCGTTTTGTGTGCGGGACTGGACTCTTCCGGTCGGGCAAAACACATTCTGAAAAGGGGATGCATACCCGTTCCTGTCATCAATTTAACCAAGGATAAACAATGAGTGGCAAGGGCGACAACTGGCGCAAGGGAACCGACTTTAAAAAGTATCGGGATGCCCCCTACTGGAAGAAAAACCAGCCCCCAGCGCCAAAAAAGCGAATAGTTAAGCAAAAAGGTGTTGACGGTTAACAACACAATGCTTAATGATGGCAAGCATAGGGTAGGACACGGGAACCCCAATAGGGGCCGCACACCGAAACCTATCTACCAGACACTGACCTCCGGGTAATCAGTCAAGGGGTAGTACCACACTAACTGTAAACCTCAATAGGAGATTCACTAATGTCTACAAACATTACCACCGCATTCGTGGAGCAGTATTCTGCCAATGTGGAACACCTAGTCCAACAGATGGACTGCCGGTTCTCTGGTAAGGTTCGCATGGAGAGTCAGAAGGGCAAGACAAAGTTTTACGAGCAGTTGGGTTCTACCTCTGCTGTGAAGCGCACAAGCCGCCACGCTGATACTCCCCGTGTTGATTCCGATCACCAGCGCCGCCAGGTCACGCTCACGGACTACGATTGGAGCGATCTCATCGACACGCTTGATGAGACTAAGATGCTCATTTCACCCGCTTCCCCGTATGCTCAAAGTGCGGCAATGGCCTTCAACCGTGCTAAGGATGAAGAGATCATTGCGGCTGCTACCGGGGCGGCTTTTGCCGACACTACTGGCGCTGGCTCAACTTCCTCTGTGGCACTTCCTGCCGCACAGCAGATTGCGGTCAACTTCAGTGGCTCAAACGAGGGTCTGACCCTTGCCAAGATGGTTGAAGCCAAGTCTATCCTTGGCCAAAACGAAGCCCCCCGTGGAGATAAGCTGTACTTTGCATACTCGCAACAGCAGTTGGACGATCTCCTGGTCAATGTTGATCAGGTACGCAATGCCGACTATGCCGCTGTGAAGGCTCTTGTGCAAGGTGAAGTCAACAACTTCATGGGATTCGAGTTCATCAAGACTGAACTGACAGCCGAGAACACCAGCACTGACGTTCGCACTTGTTTTGCGTATGCCAAGAGCGGTCTTCTGCTGGCGGTTGGTCAAGATGCCAAGGGTCGCATTGCCGAGCGTCCTGACAAGAACCATGCAACTCAGGTTTACTACAACATGAGTATCGGGGCCACCCGTATGCAGGAAGGTCTTGTCGTGGAAGTTCCTTGTGATCAAAGCCCGTAGGCTCGTAGCCATTCAACCATAAAACCTTAATATAGGAGATTATATAAATGGCTAGTTTTGACACAACGCTGTACACCAATCAAAACGGATCGGCTGGGGCTTCCCCTGCCACCGGTTACCCGTTGGCCAAGGATTCCGCAGGGAAGGTACGCTACGCTGCCGTAGAGTACACTCTTGCTGGCACTGAGGCCGCCACGGACACCATCAACCTTGCCACACTGAAGGTTGGTGCGAAGGTGATCCCTCACCTGTCGGAAGTCTATGTTGAGAATCCCGGCACTGCCCTTGTCTTTGACATCGGTGATGCGGGTGATGCTGACCGCTATGTGGACGGTTTGACCGTATCCGCTGGTGGATTCTTCCGCTGGAACGAGGGTGGAACTGCGGCCGCCACCGCCAACTCCCTGTACGAGATTGCGTCAGGGAACGAGGACATTGTTCTCACCGTTGGTACGGCCACTTCCCTCACGGCTGATCAGGATCTCTTGTTCCTGATTGCCTATGTGGACGAGTAATTCATTTCGCTCATCCTGTTCATCATGGGTGTTGGGGGGTCTATTCCCCCCTCACCCTCTTTTCACAAGGGTAGACTGATATGGCAACGAGAACTGACATAGCGAACTACGCCCTAATCATGGTGGGCGAACAGGTGGCGGTTGACATCACGAATGAGGATGAGGGTCAACACGCAGTATGGGCGAACCGGTTGTATGACCAGACCAAGCTGGAGGTCTTGAGATCCCATAATTGGGGATGCGCCCGCAAGCGGGTGGAACTGGCAGAGGAGGCGAGCGCCCCGGTATTCGGGTATGAGAACGCCTTTTCCCTGCCAAGTGATTTTGTAAGGGCGGTATCGTATAACGATGTTGACCCGGATGATGTAGACAAGCCGGTGGTGGAGCGGATGCGTGATACCCTGGCCACGGATGAGGCGACCCTGAAGCTGGACTACATTGCCAACGTGGATGACGGGTTGCTGGATCCGCTTTGCGTGGAGGCGATTTACACGCTTCTGGCGAGCAAGTTGGCATGGGCTATCCAACAGAACCGGACCATGCGGGAGGAGTTGATGGCACAGTACCGCAACGTCCTGACCCACGCCAAGTTTGTGTCCTCCACTGAGACACGCAAGGCGTTGCCCAGCCGCAGGAGACAGTCCGGGTGGATTGACGCACGATATTCAAGCACGAACGGATAATGGCGGTTACGAACTCAATTCTGGCTTTCAATGCGGGTGAGATCAGTCCATTGCTAGAAGGCAGGGTTGATCTGGACAAGTATTCGTTGTCCTGCCGTGAGATGGAGAACTGGCGACCGACCAAATACGGGGCGGCCACCAAGCGACCCGGCACGGAGTACGTTGCCGAAACCAAGGACAGCAGTAAGAAGTCCCGGTTGCTGAAATTCCAATTTTCGACCAGTGCCAGCTATGCAATCGAGGCTGGCAATTTGTATTTGCGGTTCTTTGATTCATCGGGACAGGTGACCGTACCGAGTGCCACGGCCTGGGCGACCAGCACGGCCTATGTGGTGGGGGACACGGTGAGCGAGAGTGGGAACACCTACTACTGTCTGGTGGCGCACACATCGGGAACCTTTGCCACGGATTTGGCAGCGGCCAAGTGGGTACTGCTGGGAGTGACAGGTGACCCGTTTGAGGTGACGACCCCGTGGAGCGATACGGACGTATTCAATGTCCACTATGCCCAGATCAATGACATTGTGTACTTGGTGCATCCCGATCATCCGGTATACAAGTTGAGCCGGCTGGAGGACTACTACTGGACCTGTGAGGAAGTGGTATGGGACTTTCCTGCCCTGCGCACAGAGAACATTGACGACACGTTGACCATCACCCCATCAGCCAAGACGGGTACGGGCATCAGCCTGACGGCCAGTGCGGATGTATTTGAATCGGAGCATGTGGGTGGATACTGGTACATTGAACACCGGACACAGGGAACCAGCACTCAGTTGGACATCAGCGGGAGTTCGGGGACAACCAATTCCGCATCGGTTCGCCTGAAGGGTGAGTGGCAGTTGACGACCAGTGAACGCTGGTATGGTACGCTGAAGGTGGAGCGCTCAAAGACCGGGGCATTTGCCGGGGAAGAGGAGGTCATTCGGGAGTTCAAGTCCGATTCAGACCGCAATGTTTCCATCACGGGCGAGGAGAGTGAGAAGGTTTATTTGCGCCTTGAGTACACGGCCACGGGCGACCCCTACGGAACCCCCTTTCAGTTGAAGCGAACTGACGGTGGAACCCCTAGCGCACAGGATTACACATACTTTGAGGCACAGGCCACCCTAGAAGCCGCAGAACAGTATCTAGGAGGCGTTGTAAAGATTGCCACGGTAACAGATGCCCAAAACGCCACCGGGGACGTTATAGTGGATTTAGAGGGGACTACGGCCACCGAGTATTGGGCCGAGGGTGCATGGAGTGACTACCGAGGATTTCCCCGGACGGTTGCTTTGTTTGAACAGCGCTTGGTCTTTGCCGGGAATGACAGCCAGAAACAGACGCTGTGGTTCTCCCAGATAGACGACTATGAGAATTTTGAGATAGGATCCGGTGACACGGATTCAATGCGCCTGACCATTGGTTCACAGGAGTACAATGAGATTCTGTGGATCATCCCGCAAACCCGGTTACTGATTGGGACAAGCGGGGGTGAATACTCGATTGGTAGCAGTGACCCGGAGACACCGTTGACCCCGACCAGCTTGTTTGTTCGCAGACAGAGCAACTACGGGTCCAGCAACCTCCAGGCGGTCATGGTCAATGAGGTGGTCTTGTTTGTCCAGCGTCAGGGGCGCAAGGTACGGGAAATGGCCTTCAGTTTTGAGAAGGATGGGTACGTTGCCCCGGACATGACCATGCTATCGGAACACATTACGGAGGGTGGGGTGACAACCCTGGCTTACCAGCAACAACCGGATGCGATTTTGTGGGCGACCCGATCGGACGGGGAGTTGCTTGGCATGACCTACGAGCGTGAAGAGAACGTGGTAGGGTGGTTTCGCTGGGTGACAGACGGTAGCGTGGAGAGTGTGGTGGCCTTGTACGGGGATTCAACGGATGACCTGTGGGTAACGGTCAAGCGCACCATCAACGGGGCGACCAAGCGGTATGTGGAACGGTTTGCCACGCAGGATTTCTCCACCGTGAAGGAGGATATGAAGTTCATGGACTCCTCCCTGAGTTTTGACGGAGGGGATGCGGTCAGTGTGGAAGGGTTGACCAATGCCCGTCCTGCTGTGGTAACGGTGACCGGCCACGCATTTGAGAATGACCAGCAAGTGCGATTGACGGGTACGGGTGTACCGGAAGCGGATGGGAACGTGTACACGGTCAAGAACAAGACGGCCAACACGTTTCAGTTGTATGACAGCACGGGAGCGGATCCGTGGGATTTAAGGCCAGCCACGCAGTATTCACCACTTCCTTGGCCCTCTGGGTTTACCATCTATGACGGTGGCCAACTTGTTACACTCACCTTTACGAGTCACCACTTTGTTGCCGGGGATCTGGTGGAGATTGATGGCGGGTTCAATGATTTTGGAGTAAGCAACAGTGGACCGTACACAGAAACCATGAAGTTTGCGGTGACTGCGGTTACGGCCACCACCATCACCTTTCCCACCCCCGCACTGCAACCGCCAGCATTCACCTACACGGTTGATTTTGCTGGAAGGAATGTCTACCTTCCTAACGGGGCCACCGCCTACTCAGGCGGGGGAACGGTGGAGCGGGTGGAGAACACCTTTGTCAACCTGTCTCATCTGGAAGGGAAGACGGTCACCGCACTGGTGGACGGGGCTACAACCCCCACCAAGACCGTCAGCAGTGGATCCGTCACGCTGGATAACTGGGGCAACCAGATTCACATTGGCTTGCCCTTCACGGCCACCCTGAAACCGCAGAAGATGAGCCTGTCCACGCAGACCGGGAGCAGTATTGGTAAGACCCTGCGCATCAGCGAGGTGACCTTGCGCCTATACAAGACTTTGGGATTGAAGATCGGGGAATCGGCCACGCTCAACAATCAGGTGATCTTCAGGGACACCAATGACAACATGGACGACAGCCCACCGTTGTTCACGGGTGACCAGAAGCACTACTTCAAGGGGACCAGCAATAAGGCGGGCGATATTGTCCTGCTTAGTGAGGATCCACTCCCGGCCACGATTCTGGCCATGTTTCCGAAGGTGGAGGTGACGGGATGAGTACGATCATCACCAAGGGCGAGTCCATAGACCGCATGGAATCCCAACTGCTGTGCAACCCGGATGCCCTGATAGGCCATGAAACGGACGGCCTGTTCAGTCTGACTCACCACTTCACTCCAGGGGTGTATGCAAGGCAGTTGACGGTCCTGAAGGGATATGCGGCCGTGGGCCACCGGCACAAGCACGAACACTTGAATGTCGTGCTGACGGGCAAGGCGCTGGTGGTTGTCGAGGGTGGTGAACCCCAGATTGTGGAGGCTCCTGCGGTCTTCAAGTCCGAGGCTGGCAAGCGCAAGGCAGTGGTGGCCTTGGAGGATTTTACTATCATGAACATTCACGCCACGGAAGAGACTGACTTGAAACTGATCGAGGAACAGACGGTGGAGAAGTCCAAGGATTTTGATGCAATGCAACAGCTTGTAGAAGAGGCAAAACAAATTGCGGGAGGTATATTATGGCGTGGATAGCCACAGCAGTAGCGATCACGGCAGTAGGCACTGGATTGAGTGCGTATGGTGCGTATGAGCAAGGCAAGCAAGCGGAGAAGATGGCCGAGTATAATGCGGCCGTTGAACGCAATAATGCCCTGCAAGCACAGATGGAGGCACAGGTGGCCGCCAAAGCGAAGCGCAAGGAAGCGGAGGCAATGAACAAGCGCCAGCGGGCGCTCTACGCCAAGGCTGGGGTTGTCGCTGGTGAAGGGACACCGCTTGAGGTGCTGGCTGAGACTGCAATGGACATGGAGTTGGAGGCATTGGAGATTGAGCGCTTTGGTAAGGTGACAGCGCAGAAGCATCGAGATCAGGCCGCTATTGACATCTATTCGGGTAAGGCGGCCAAGCGAGCAGGAACGCTCAATGCCGGGGCAACGCTTTTGAGTGGTTTGGGTTCAATGGCCTCAATGGGGGCAATGGCGAAGATGAACACCAAGCCCACGGTCAAGCCCACGGTCAAGCCCGCAGGAGAATAATTTTATGCCAAGGATACCAACAGCAGATAAGTTCACACCCGGCCGCCAATCGGTAGGGGTGCGGGTCAATCAGAATCTTGGTGGTGACCAGTACCAAGCCTTACAGCGTGTAGGCGGGGCAACCAGAGAGGTATCTAAATTCCTGTTTGATTACGGGATGAAGTTGCAGGATCACATCAATAAGGGTGATTTAGCAGATGCGGAAGTGGGGCTTGATGAGACTCAACAGCGTGTGGAGGATGCGCTGGCGCAAGAGCAGGACCAGAGCAAGTGGGAAGGTATCAGTCAGAAGATTTGGGATGACCACCGCAAGTCCCTGGACGGGAAGACCTACGCCCCTGTGGTGAAGAAACAGGTGGATAACATGTTCACCGAGTTCAGCGGAAAGAGCATGGTCAAGGTGGGTGGCATGAAGGTTCAGCGGGACATTCAGACGGCCAACGCCAACCTTATCCGCAAGGCTACCAAGCAGAGCAGGAATGGAGACATTGATGGTGCGGTGGAAACCTTGGGCGGGTTGAACATGAAAGACCCGGTAGCAAAGGCCAACCTGATTGAGCGCACATTAAGCGAGGGGGCATATCAGGACGTATTCCAGCAGATACAGGTCAACTACAACGATGAGGAATCACTGGACACTATTTTGGAAGGGTTGCAATCAAAGGACAAGGAAGGCAACTACACGGGGCATGAGGGTCTTGGGTATGATGCCCGCAAGACGCTGGAGAACCAGATACTGGCCCGCAAGCGAGCGATTAAGCGTACCCAGACTGTAACCGCCAATAAACTGGCTAGGCGTGTAGCTAAGGGGGATGCCTCCCTTGAGGACATCAATAGTGCCGACATCCCTGAAGGGGAAAAGGAAGTCTTACGCACACAGGTAGACTTTTCTGCCAAGATTGAGCAGGAAACCAGCGGGGCGTATGAGATCATCGCCAATCGCATGAAGGCGAATTGGGCGCAGTGGCTGCTGGGCATGGAGCGCCAACCCGATGAGGACGAATATGCGTCCATCCTCAAGGATATTTCCACGGTCAAGTTGACCAAGGAAAGCAAGCGCAAGCTGTTTGACATGTACCTTGAATTGAAGGCGAACGACCTGTCCGACAATCAGGAGGAAGGTACTGGCTGGGTATGGGATCGAGATGTATCCCAACCGGAGGTGGATTTACGCACTGAGATGGGGGAAATCTACAAGGAGTCATTCAATACTCTGGGGGTTGATGCCCTTAGCGGGGCAATGTGGGATCAGGAGAAACAAATCCGAGATTACTTTGACCGAAATCCAGAGGCCACCGGGGAGGATATTAAAGCCTTTAAGGAGATGTTGATACTGCAAATCGCAGATGATGTGGCCACAGCCGAAATGGGGGCATCCGTTAACGAAGAAGACCTTTAATGAGCGATCCGAAATCATACTTCCTTGACCGTAAAACACGCCTTGATGGTCTGAGTGATGAAAAGCGCAATGCCTTGATGGAGGCATCTAGCCACGCAGAAGACCCGGAAGCGTGGTTGGATCAACGCTTTGCCAGTTGGCACATAGCCAAGCGCCACGGATTTGACGTAAAGAAGGTGCGTGAGAATTTCCCCTCCTACGCAAAGGCAGCAGGGTTTGAGGACACCAGCCCAACAGCGGTATACAACACGATCAGCAACTGGTACAACCAGCAGAAGGACAATGTTGTAAAGCCCAAGTACAAGAGGAAGGATGCCAAGTGGTTGGCAAGCCAGACTGCCAGAACTGCGTTAACGGGGTATAATGAGGATTTTGTTCTTGGTGGCCTGGCTGGATTGAGCGGTGTGGTTGCCCAAGGTGGTGCAAAGATTCGTGATGCCTTTGGTATGGAGCAACTCCCAGAAGGGGAAAACTTCTTTCTGGATATGCAGAAACTGCTACTGGACTCAAGGGAGGGAATGTCCGAGCATCTAGGGGTTGACCCTGAGTTTGAACAAAAGCTGATTGGACAGGTTGCTAGGGGTGGTGGCCAGTTGGCGGGTATGTTAATGTCCGGTCCATTCAGTCTCCCGGCTATTGGCGGGATGATGTACCAAGAGGGGTATGATGACTATATGCAAACCCAAGAACGCAAGGGTTTGGAAGCAGACCCCAATGATGCGTTTGCCTACGCTTCCACCTACATGATTGCGGGTACAGCCCTTGAGCGATTTGGTATCAATACACTCATAGGCACAATCTTCAAGAAGAAGGGTCGGATGACATGGAAGACCGCCCTGAAGGAGATTACCAAGGCGGCAACATCAGAAGGTGGAACCGAAGCGGCACAGGGTTTTATTTTGGATGCAATGGCCAGTGTCACCTACGATGATGACCGTGAGTTGTTTACGGAAGAGGCATTCAAGCAACGGGGCATGGAATTTCTGGTTGGGGCAATCCTGTCCGGTGGCGTGTCCACGGTTGGCCAGGGGTACAATCTCAACAAGAAGCGCACACTGACCGAGAACGCCTTGCGCCTTGGCGTTAATTCACCACTCAGTCAGGAAGACTTTAAGGTATACAAGGAACACTGGAAAGAGGATAAGGTACGCCAGCGCATACAGGATCCGACCATGCAGGAGTTATTCATCCGGGGCATGAACGGGGATATGGATGCCCAGAATGCCTATAATGCGGAACTGGTGGTCAAGTCCCCCGACTTTGAAGCAGACTTTGAATTTGGTGAGGGGGAAAACAAGGTCATCGTAGGCACATGGAAGGGTAACAAAATTGTTTACGATGCGAGTGGTAAAAGTATGCGCCTCAACATGGACAAGGAGGCCCACCGCAATTATCTGCACCACTTGGAGCAAGCGAAGGCCGAGGAGGAACGCATTGCCAACCTGACCGATGAAGAGAGGCAGGAACTGGAAGCGGAGCGTGAACGCAGGAAGAACCTGATGGGCAAGCGCACAAAGATTGTCCTGATGCCAGACACGGGGCAACCGGTTCCAATTGGCGAGGCTGAAGCCACAGTCAAGGAGGACGAGGAAGGCGGGTCATACGCCATCTATGATGAGGATGGTGGCCTGATTGACCGGGCAGACACCGAGGAGGAAGCGGAGAAGATTGCCCTTGATTGGGAGATGCAGGAGCAGGACCAGCTACCCATTGCCACCGAGGAGTTGGCAGAGTTTTTCCGCTCGATGGGGCGCAACGTGGAAACCCACGGGAAGACCAAGCGCACTCTCAAGGATGAGTTTGAAGCGGGCCATATCAGCGAGAAGGCGGCCGAGGAGATTATCCGCTCCCACGGTTACACCGGTGACAACGTGCTGGGTGAGATGCAAAACATCTACATCCTTGGGCGTGATGCATCTGGGTTTGTCAACAATGTGTGGGTGGATGCGGCCCATATCTACAACGGGGCCACGCCCTTTACGGTGGTTGAGGAGATGTCTGAGGGCTATCTCAAGCGCATGATTCACATGGATGGGGAGATCACCCTTGACCAGTTGCGTGAGTGGAAGCGCCAGTACGAGGAGTTCACCGGGATCGTGGAGTATGAGAATACCACCCGTGGAATGATCGAGTGGTTCAGTAACCGTAGCATTGACTATGTGACAATGGAAACGCTGGACGGTACACAAACCATGATCCCTTCCAGTTTCAAAAGTTTCCTGATCAAGCTGAAGCTGTACTTGAATCATGTGATGATTCGAGTGGGGGCAATGCGCAAGATGAAGGCCGAGGGGAAACTTGACCCGGAATTGGAGATGCACCTGTCCCGTGCCACGTTGACGGACATGAGGTACGTTCGGGACCGTATGCGCAGAATGGAGGAGGAGCAGATCAATGAGGAGTTGGGGCGCACCGAGGACAACGAATTGATGGCCCATTTGCGCAGGGTATCCCTACCGAGTCCAAACAGTAAGGCGGCCAAGGGTGACCCGCTCCGTGCGGAGTTGCGTGACCTCTACGACAACTGGCCCACAATGGGCAAGAATGGGCGCTTAAAGGTATTCAGGAAGAAAGGGGATTCCCTGGATGATGTACGCCAGCGTTTGAATGAGGAGGGATTCCGGTTTGAAACGGTGAACGACTTACTGGATGCGATAACAGCGAGTCTGGAGAATTTCCACGGGTATGAGGGTGCGCAAGGGGTGTACCCTGAAACGGACGGGCAAGTGGACCCCACCTACATGACGGCCTACCACGGGACACCGCATTCCTTCGACAGGTTTGACATTGGCAAGATCGGCACAGGCGAGGGAGCACAAGCCTACGGGTGGGGGTTGTACTTTGCGGGGAACAAGGAGGTTGCTGAGCATTACAAAAAGACCCTTGGGGCAAGGGCAATGGCATCACGGGAAGAATTGGAAAAGTATTTTGTTCCCGGTGATGTTGTTCCTGCTAGGTCTGGTTACGACAGGGTTGAGGCATTTCACTGGAATGATGGGGATTGGTATGTGGAGGTTCATCGGATCGATCAAGATACCAGGGAGCGTGTTCCCGGTTTTGAAGGTAGAACTAGGAAGCATTCAACTCAACCGTGGGTGCAAGAACTTGAACTGAAGACAGGAATTAAGCGTGGCTCCCTCTACCAAGTGGACCTGAAGCCCTCTGAGGACGAGTACCTGCTGTGGGACAAGCCCCTCAGTGAGCAGAG
>Ga0066377_10000299_pt1 | contig 11244 bp, 6 predicted proteins | sample Knorr_S23_td_Sur_FD_70946 | JGI IMG/M metagenome (GOLD analysis project Ga0066377, IMG submission 70946) | Marine microbial communities from Southern Atlantic Ocean transect - Knorr_S23_td_SurfaceB_ad_5m_LV_B | ecosystem: Environmental > Aquatic > Marine > Oceanic | place: Southern Atlantic...
ATCATGACTTTAAAGACTTTTAAGAAGATCGATAGTAAAGGACACGAAGAGATCTGGGAGTGGGAAGAGACCCCAGAACTTCGAGCATTCATCAAGCAGCAGTCAATCACGAAACTGTCTGCACCTCCCACAAGACCTACATAGTATGCTATAATTACTAGGTAATCGAGACAAGGCAATGACGACGCCCAACTGGCAACATCACTCAAAGAAAGACCAGAAGCGTCGTCTAAAGCCTCAAGCATTACGCCAGGCAAAGGCAAAGCGTCAAGCACTCAAGAAAAAACTTCTAGTGCTTGCCTAAGGGACGGTGGTGGAATTGGTAGACACCCCAGACTTAAAATCTGTTGAGCGTATGCTCGTGCGGGTTCAAGTCCCGCTCGTCCTATTGGCATTTTATAACCATGACTGAAAGAGTAGAAGGAATTTTAGAAAGATTAGATCCATTTCACTTACCAATCTTTCTGTATCAAAATGCAATCAATGATGAGCAATGTGCTGCTCTAAGAGAATTCTGTGAACAACAGACATGGGGACCTAGTGTTCCTGATACTGTTGGAAAAGAAAACTCTGATCGATCAACACGAGTATCAATTGATAAAGATGTTCTTCGTGGCATTCCTGACATGAAAGAACATTTTGAAATCCTTGTGCAGGATATTTCTAGACAGTTATTGTGCCAAAACAGTGATGGTTTTAGTGTCAAGAGTTCTTGGGTAACTAAAACTTCAAAAGGTCAGGGTAGTCCTTTGCATTTGCATAAGAATTATTACATGGCTGGTATTCTATATCTTCAGGATGATAATGTTCTAATCTTAGAAAATCCATTCTGGGACAAGAGTAATTTTGTATTCCCAATTTACAAACAAACTCCATATACCTGCACTAGTGCTAGTATACAACCGCCAAAGAATGCATTCTTATTGTTCCCTGCATACATGAAACATGAAATTCCTGTGTGGGATAAAGATGAAGATCGTTACAGTATTGCAATGAATATACACCCAATTGGTGATTATGGACTGGAAACATCTTGGATTAATGTTAAATAGTAATGTCAGGAAAATTACACATATGTAGATGACAAAGTTCAAGTATACAATCAGCAGAAAGCATGTCTTTGTTGACAACGAACCCGTTCTGATGTATTATATCGAGAACATTCCATTTGCATTTGATATTCTCGAAAACCACGAGAAACAAGATAAGTGGATCCTGTCAGAAGCAGCAATCAATCCAGAATACACACTCGAAGATATCTTTAGGTTCTCTGATTACTTGATTGCTGAAGAATGCCACCCTGTCCTTTTTGAATTAGATCTTATTAATCCTGAAGTTTTACCAGATGAATCAGTTTCTTGAATTGTTGATTGGTACGTTTTCTAACAAAACACAAGCACAATCACATCCCACTCGTTATGCTCACATCTGGGTAAATCATCGGAAAATTTCCGATAATCGTATCTATGGCGAACAAGCATACAACTATCTAAAGAACAGACCATACCGACAGTTTGTGATTGAGGTAGTTGATGAGGGCAATGAAGTAGATGGCAACATCTATCGCCTTAAGAACTATGAGATCAAAGATGCCAAGCAATTTGCCGAGTGCAAAAACCTTGAAAATCTTACGGATGACCTCTTGACATACCGTGAGGGATGCGATATAATTATGAGACAGACAGGGAATTCCACCTTCACTGGTGGAACTTCTACTTGCAACTGTTATGTTGAGTGGCAGGGTGTTAAGACGTATGTTCAGAATGAAGTAATCCTCAGCGAAGAAGATTACCAAGTTGTTGATCGTGGTCTCCATACCGAAACCAATCAAAGAATTTGGGGTTCTGAATGGGGAGCATTCAAATTCAAACGTATGGGGTTGTAGCTCAGTCGGTTAGAGCGCCTGCCTGTCACGCAGGAAGTCGAGGGTTCAAGTCCCTTCAGTCCCGTATGCCACTATAGCTCAGCTGGATAGAGCAACGGTTTTGTAAACCGTAGGTCGTCGGTTCAAGTCCGACTTGTGGCTCCAGGGGAATTAGCTCAGTTGGTAGAGCACCTGCTTTGCAAGCAGGCTGTCAGGAGTTCGAGTCTCCTATTCTCCATTCGCTATTTGCGAATAGCGAATATTCGACCACAACATATAAAACGGTCGAACTTTTAACTTAATTACCAAGAACAAAGGACGGTAAATGACTACTAAATTCAAAGAACTGATCAACGTTTTTGATCAGTATGAAAAAAGTGTGGATGAAAAAACTAAAGAGTATCTGAGTGGTTTTAGATCAATCGATCGTGCTCCTCAAAATCTTCCTCTTATGGAAGATGTTATTTCGCAATATGATCGTGGAGAAATTCCAGACGGTGGTACAATTATTTGTTCTGCCAGGGTTGGTGATCTTTGGAGTGATCCTACCTACAATCGCGTCTTAGAACTTCGTTATGGTAATCAAAAGAAGCATATCGAAAATCGTGGTGGATATTCAAATGATGCTGCAGATATTTTGTCTGCATACCTTCGTCCCATCTTGAAATCAGTTTTAACTAAAGGCAACAATCGAGCATCTATGAGAGGTGCTTGTGGTCGTGATCGTAATTCTAGGGTTACTGTTGCTCTTAAACTTCATCCTAAAAATATCTCTTATGCAGAGATGATCCGTATCGAATCTTTGGATCATAATACTGACTGCAACTATCGCACTAATCAAAGTGGTGATGATAAGTTCAAGTCTGCATATTATGCAAACGAAGAGTGGGCAGTAAACTTGTTCAAGTATCTCAAACCATTTTCCATTGGTATTGCAGGAACTCTTGCGGATGCTAAGTTTGTGTGTCCTTCTCATTCTTATCTCAGTACGTCAATTCGTCTTGCTGGGAAAGAATATACAACCAAATATCTCACTGCATTTACAGAATGGGATTGTGCTAATGAAGTTCAAGGAAATGCTACTGTTGCAGGTTCTTTGTTCTTGAAAACTTTCCATAAGTATATTGATGATGTAGATAAGAAAAATGACATTGATTCATTTTCTCTGATGATGAAGTGGTTCTTTACGGAGTACGGTCCTGCTTATCAAATTTTGGATCCTGATGCAAGGAACCTTCAGCAATCTGATATTGTTCAGGGCAATGGAGTTTACAAAGGAAATGAACCTGCGGTTGCGCGTTTTGTTTTTCTGTACAATGACTTTTGTCGGATTAAAAAATTGAAGATAAAAGGTACACAGAAAACTGCCATTCCATTTGAAGGTTCTGAGAGCACTGCTTGGAATGCATTTCTTTCAGATTCTAATCCGCTGATGAAACCAGCGTTGGGAGGACTTGCTACTACTAAGTTCTTCTAAATAACTGGGACTTCGGTCCCTACCCATTCCTCTATAGCTCAGTCGGTAGAGCGAGTGACTGTTAATCACTATGTCCCTGGTTCGAGCCCAGGTGGAGGAGTTATGAAAGGCGATTGTACATGGTCTGAACAATTTGGATACATCTACATATGTCTAGCAGAAGTTTCTAGGTTATGCCTTACAAAGATAAAGAAGAAAATCGTAAGTATCAGCGTGAGTGGGCTAGAAAGAATTCTAAGACTTCTAAAACAAATCAAGTTAGTGCTAAGAGGCGAAAGCAGATAGTTGATGATGCGAAGAAGCATCCTTGTATTATCTGTAACAAACAATATCCGCCAGAAGTAATGGATCTTTTACATATTGATCCAGCACCAAAGAAGCATAGCATATCGAAATTATTACAGATCGCAAGTTACAAGACACTACATGAAGAAATTGATAAGTGTGCTCCAATATGTGCAAACTGTCACAGACTATTAGAGCATGGTTATGTAGACCTTCCAGACCTCATTGTAGTTCCTTAGGTTCAAATCTTGTGACTTTTAAAAATTAGAACCTGACTGGGATTTCTAAGTTTTTCTGGTATAAATAAACCCGAGGACAAAGTTTGTAAGGTCAGGGTAATCATGCCATTAACACGTTTAGATAACCTTATCAGCTCCAAAACTGGTAAGTATCTTTATGTTTCTCCCGATGATTTTAACGCGACAGATGCGTTATCTAACAGAGGTAATTCACCTGTTACTCCATTTAAGAGTATTCAGCGTGCTTTCTTAGAAGTTGCGAGATATTCGTATCTTCCTGGTTTTGGTAATGATAGATTTGACCAGTTCAGCATCATGCTGATGCCTGGTATTCACTACATTGATAACCGTCCTGGCACTGGTGATACTAGTTTAATTGATATCTTTGGTTTCGATCAAGGAACTAATGCTTGGACTGATGACAGTATCCTTGACATCTCTAATCCCAACAACGTTCTCTACAGATTTAACAACACTGAGGGTGGTGCTATCATTCCTAGAGGTTCATCCCTCGTCGGTTATGACCTCCGTAGAACCACAATCAGACCTCTCTATGTTCCCGATCCTGCAACAACGGAACGTGAAATTCCTCGCTCTGCTATCTTCAACGTAACTGGTGGTTGTTACTTCTGGCAGTTCACCATCAAAGATGGTCAAACCACATCCGAATCTCCTCTGTATAACTCTTCAGCAGGAACTGGTGAGGTTTATTATGATCCTTCTGACTTCACTAAGAAGGCAGCACCTAACTTCTCTCACCACAAACTAACTGTTTTCGAATACGCAGACAAGGAAGAACTTGCTCTGTTCTATAGAAAGATTGCTAAGGCATTCTCTGCATATCAGCCTACAATCGATGATCCAGGCGAATTCGATTTCAACATTCAGGAAAACAGAATTGTTGGACCTCTATCTGACAGTAGAGTTATTGAAAGTCTGAAGCTAACTGATGCTACTACTGATGCTAGCATCGCTGCTTCTACTACTGAGGTTGAGGTAACAACTAAAGTTGACCACGGATACTTCCAAGGTCAGTTCGTTGCTATTGCTAATACTGAGATTGATGATGTTCTTGAGGGTATCTTCCAGGTCAAAGAGATTGACCAGAACGATCCCCGTAAGTTCACTTATGAAGTTCCATTCGTTGTTAGTGCAATCGGAACTAACCTTGCATCAGGTCAAACTGTAAGTCAACCAACTCTTGGTTCTAACGCACAGACACTAGCAGAAGTTGATAGTGTTGAATCTGCATCTCCATACGTCTTTAACGTATCGATTAGATCCACCTGGGGTATTTGTGGTATCTGGGCAAACGGTCTTAAGGCAACAGGCTTTAAGTCGATGGTTATCGCTCAGTATACGGGTGTTTCTCTCCAGAAGGACGACAGAGCATTCATTCGTTACGACGAGTATTCTAACACTTGGAACCAAGCATCACTAGTAGACGCATTTGCTACGGTTCCTTATCACACCAAGGGTGATAGCTACTGGAAGGATGAGTGGAGAAACTTCCACGTTCGTGCATCTGATGACGCATTCATCCAGAACGTTTCGATCTTCGCTGTTGGTTTCGCTGATCACTTCCTGATGGAAAGTGGTGGTGACATGTCGATCACCAACTCGAACTCCAACTTCGGTAACACCTCTCTACACGCTATTGGTTTCAAAGGTTTCGCCTTTAACCAAGATAAGGGTGGTTACATTACTGACATTATTCCACCTAAGCAGGTCAAAGACACTGCTGCACAGACTAAGAAAGTTGCTTACTACACTGTTGACATTCAGGGAACTCTACAAGAGAGCGGCAACTACACCAAACTATACTTAGGTAGTGACGACATTGTTCAACCAACTGATCGTCCTGCTGCTACCATTGATGGTTTCAGAATTGGTGCTAAGTCTAACGAAAAACTCTACGTTAAGTTAGATCCAGCACCTGGCACAGATGAGTTCTTCAGTGCATCACTAGAACCAACTGGTTTCGTTAAGTATCTTGCTAAGGGTTCTATCCTTAACCCAACTGGCGGTGTAATTAACAGTGTCTATGCTGACGCTGCTAATCTAATCGAAAGCAACCGCCGCATGATCCAGGAGGAAGTCTTCGGTTATATCCTAGAGAAGTATCCTAGACTTCAGAACATTTCTTATGTTAACCCTGGTCTAAATCCTGCAGGTAACCGCTACTTTGATTCTCGCAATCTAATCCTTGCTAACCGCCAGGAGATTGTCAACACAGCATTCGACCAGATGGTCGAGACTTATGGTATCTCTAACATCCAGGGTGTTGCTGATGGTAAGTGTAAGCGTGACATTGGTTTTATTGTTGACGCTATCGCAGAAGACCTCAGAGATGGTGGTAACGCTAACATCATTGATGCTACGAAGTTCTACTTTGATGGTGCTGGTGCTCCAATCAACAACGGTCTTGTAGGTGAAGAAGAGCAATCAATCTTCGCATTCAACAGAGCTCGTGATCTCTGTAAGAAAGCAGTTGCTAACTTACTAACAGTTAAGGCAGACATCTACGATCCTGATCCTAACAGCATCTTCTTCAATGGTGCTACTAACAAGTATCCTGACTTCATCGCTGGTAAGGGTTACACTGGTTCTGCAGCAGAAGAAGCAGGACTAACATCTAATGGTGTAACTTATGATCCTGCTGGTATTGCAGATCCCGCTGGTCGTTATAAGGATGCTCGCAACAGAATTGTTCAGAACAGAGAGTTTATCCTTGACGCTGCACTAGCAGAGATTGCTGTTTATCATCCTGACTTCTACATCCCTGGTGATACTCAGACTAACGATCAATCAAGATATGCAGATGCATTCCGTCTAATCCGTCGCAACAGCAAAGAGATTGGCGACAAGGCACTTGCTGCTATTGCACTCAATCACCCAGACTTCTATATCCCTGGTGATCAGCAGACTGATGCATCTTCCAGATTTGCTGATTCCTATCGTCTCATTCAACAGAACAGAGATCATATTGTTGACACTGCACTAGCACAAATTGCTATCGGACATCCTGATTTCTATATTCCTGGTGATCAACAGACTGATGCTCGTTCAAGATACAATGATGCATATCGTCTAATCCAGCAGAACAAGCAGGAGATCATTGACACTGGTTATGCAAACATGCTTGCATTGTATCCAAACTATGATGGAAACAATGGTAACACATTTGGTGACAAGTGTAAGCGTGACATGGGATTCCTTGTTGATGCTGTATCTCTTGACCTTTATGTTGGTGGCAATAAGTATTCCCGTAAGTTTATTTCTCAATACTTTGATGCTACTGGAACTAACTGGATCTCTGGTGGTCTACAGGGTGAAGAGACTGCATCGATTGAAGCATTTAACCAAGCACGCGATCTAATGGGTGCTGCTGTTGCTAACCAGCTCAGCATTCAAGACCTTACAATTACTGAAGGTCCTGCACAGTATGGTGGTGGCGGTGGTAACGTCTCCAGAACCAATGCTGGTGCTTGTGATGATGTTCAATCTGCAATTGATACCCTGGTAGGTATCGTCACTGCACCTATTGCTGCTGGTAATCTAACTGGTTTAGTTGCAGAAACTCCTTATATCTCTGGTGTAGGCGAGAGCAAGTGCCGCAGAGATATTGGTTACTTTGTTGATGCAGTTGCACTTGACCTATTCATCAATGGTAATGAGTATACTTGGAAGTTCTGTGCAGAATACTTTACTAATGCAACTACACAAATTGCAGATGGTCTTGTAGGCGAAGAAGCAGAAAGCAGAACTGCATTCGCTAAAGCTGCTGACATGATGAAGCAGGCAGTTACAAACCAACTGTATGTAAAAGATCTAACCATCACTGCTGACAATGCACCTGGCAGTGTATACGGTCAGGTCGCTAGAAGTTTCACTCCACATGGTGCAACTTATGATCCAAACACTGGTCTTGCGGTTCTTAGCATTGCTAATCATGATCTCTCTGTTGGTGACTATATCACCATTGCTACTGGTTCGCTAACATTTACTTGCGATCTTGACGGTAACACTCAACCAACAGCATACCCAAGAGCTACTGATCCTGCTGCGGGTCAGTATCTAGAAATTACTGCTGCTACTGCTGATACAATCACCGTTAATGTTGGTGATGGTGGTAGCAATACTAGTGTCCACACATTTGTAAGTGCTGCAACTGATGCAGTTACATTTGGTGGTAACACCGCAAATCAACTAATCGATGCTCAGACTGCACTCTGCTCTGATGTTCAGTCTGCAATTGATACCCTCAACACTATTGTTCAGGATGTATTCATTGCTGGTAACCTCAATAGTATGCCACTTGAGATCAATAAGGGATCTGCTGGTCCTGGCGAAACCAAGTGCCGTAGAGATATTGGTTACTTCATTGATGCTATCTCAGTTGACATGTTCGCTGGTGGTAACAAGCATACCAAGGAATTCACCAGACAATACTTTACCAACGCTACAACTCCACTAAGCAATGGTCTTGTGGGTGAGGAAGCAGAAAGCGTAACTGCATTCTCTGCTGCTATTACAGAAATGAGAAGAGCAGTATACAATGCTCTATACTATAAGGATCTGACTGTTACTGAAGGTGACAGTGAGTATGGTATTGGTGATGGTCCTATCGACAGACAAGATCCTGCAGCATGTTCTGATGTTCAGAACGCTATTCAAACACTAGGCGATATTGTTACCGATGCAATTACTGCTGGTGCTATCACTGGTGGTATTTGGAACAGCGCAGATAATGCTGGAACTTTCCTCACTGGTGAGACTAAGTGCCGTAGAGACATCGGTCACGTTGTTGATGCCATCGCACAGGATCTCTGGTTCGGTGGTAATGAGTATACAATTGCTGCAACTAAGGAATACTTTGCACAGAATGCTCTCATCTCTAATGGTGTAGACAACGAAGTTGCTCCTGCCATCACTGCATTCAAGCGTGCTGCGGATCTAATGAACCGTGCAGCAAACAACCAATACTATGACCGTGATCTAACTATCACTCTAGATCAGGTTGGCGATCCTGTTGTTGTATCTGACATTCATGCTGATGCATTCAACCTTGTTCTCTCCAATAAGGAATTCATCGCTGAAGAAGCATACCAGCGTATGCTTTCTGCTTATCCTCTATACACTCCACAGACAGGTAATACCAAGCAGGATTGTCTAGATGACGTTTATGACGTTCTAGAAGAGGTAATGTGGGACGTTAAGTTTGGTGGTAACTCCAAGACTTATGACGCTGCTAAGGTTTATGTCACCAACGTATTCAATGGTCAAGCAGTAGCAACCTTTATTGATGTTGAGCGTGATGAAGCTGCTAAGGTCTTCACCGAAGTCAAGAACATTGCAATCCAAGTTCTAAGAAACGAGACCGTAACTGTTTCTGCTGGCAACACTCTAACCCAGACTAAGGATCTTACGATTGTTGATGACTGGGATATTGATGAACTGCTACCTACTTGTGGTTCTGCTGCTGGTGCTGTTGATACTCTTCTCGATATTATCATCCAGGCAATTGGATCTGATAGTGGTGTTGGCACCCTAACTGCAACTAGAACAACTGGTAATCCTGTTGCTGATGCTGCATATGATACCGCAGTCAACATCACTGCAGTTACTTCCAACACTCTAACATTCAGTGTTGGTGCTTCCACTCACATCTATCCACATACATTCGTAAGTGCTCTACCTGGCGCTATCGTATCTGGTGGAAACTATGATCATAGATTTGTAAGTGCTGCAGCTAACTCGGTCAACGTTCTTAACGGTGCTCAACTGACACCAACAAATGCAGTTTACAACCCTGCAACTGGTGACTTCACTGTATACTTTGGTTCTGCACATGGCGTTACCACTTCAGATCAGGTAAGTCTAGATGATGGCGCATTTGCATTTACTTGCGCTATGGATAACTACTCTTCAGTTAAGAGTTATCCTCGTGCTGGTGTTGATCCTATCTCTGGTCAGAACACAGCAGTCACTGCCGCTGACACTTATTCATTCACAATCAACGTTGGCACATCACCACTAGTTGAGCACAATGTAACCACAGCAACTTATGATCCAGCATCTGGTAATGTTGTTGTTACTACTGATGCTCCTCATGGTCTATCTACTAACACCAGCATTAAGGTTAAGACTGAGGGACTAACCTTTACCTGCACCAAGGATCAGAATGAGACAACTCACTCTTATCCTCGTGCTTCTAAGGCATATCAACCTTCTACTTATACTCTAGGTAACTGTTCTGATGTTCTTCAGACAATCGATACTCTAACTGGTATCGTCTGTGACGCACTTCTTGCAGGAGATCTTGATGCTCTACCACCATTGAGCAATGGTAACTGGGATTGTGCAAACGTCCGTTCTACTATTGAGAACTTGTTTGACATTCTTACCGATGCAATCAGCGGTGGAACACTTGCTGGTCTACCTCCTGTTAACACTGGCGACTTCACAATCAACAATGAAGCATCGAAGTGTTTCCGTGACGTTTCTTACATCGTTGACGCTGTTGTTAATGACCTCAGACTTGGTGGTAACCTCAACAGCATCCAGGCAGGTGAAGCATACTACGTTGGTAACAGCCTCACCTACATCGATGGTGAGAAGACTGAGACCCTAGATGCATGGAACTACGTCGGTCAGATCGCAACTGCTGCGATGAGAAACTTTGATGTTCTCGCATTCAACTGCTCAACAACTGCTGGTTCTGCTATCGTTGATGTCAATGATACTCGTGGCATTATCATTGGTATGAGCGTCAAGGAGTATGATAACACCAATCCAGTCAATCCTGCATATGTCAATGGATTGCTTCAGTCTGGTGCAACTCCTGTATACAGCAACATTCCTGAAGGTGCATATGTCAAGAGAATTGTAAGCAACACTGAGATTGAACTTGGTGTTGAGAACTCAAGACTTGATACTGGTAACCTAGTTAATGCTCTACAAACTAGCACAACTACAGAACTCTACTTTGTATTTGAGAATGGTATCTGGGCAGATACAGAACCAACCACAGTAACTGTTGGTCCTGAGGCAGATGGTCCTGATGTAATTCAAGATACTCTAACTTCACCAACATACAGAGAGTGCTCTGGCACTGCTGATGCTATTGAAACTCTAATCGGTTGCATCACAACTATCATCAACAGCGGTCTTGGCACAGTTGTTAGACAAGAGCAGACAGTTGATACTGCACTGCTTGCATCTAGAGCAACCGTCTTTACGATTGACACCACTGGAACTGGTCCTTCCAACCCACACAACTTTGAGACTGGAACTCCTGTTAGACTTGTTCCACGTCCACGTTTCGATACCACAACTGGTAAGTATGTTGATGTAGATAAGCGTCTTGTCAGACTACC
>Ga0066377_10000300_pt1 | contig 11230 bp, 7 predicted proteins | sample Knorr_S23_td_Sur_FD_70946 | JGI IMG/M metagenome (GOLD analysis project Ga0066377, IMG submission 70946) | Marine microbial communities from Southern Atlantic Ocean transect - Knorr_S23_td_SurfaceB_ad_5m_LV_B | ecosystem: Environmental > Aquatic > Marine > Oceanic | place: Southern Atlantic...
TTTCATCAATTTGCGTGATGTATTCGGCCTCTGTTTGCGCTTTCACACAAGGACCCAAACAATTCCCAATATGAAATTCTAAACACACTTTGTAGTCGCGTGTGTCAAGGGCTTTTGGGCTGAGGTCATAGTTGCAATTTCGTAAAGGGTACAACTCATGGATTAGATTCATCAACAAGCGTACGGTCTTGTAGTTCGTAAAAGGACCAAAGTATTCCGAGCCATCTTTGATGATTTTCCGTGTGGTAAACACTCTGGGAAAAGCCTCTTTTTTGATGCAAATCCAAGGATAGGTTTTGTCGTCACGCAACAAAATATTATATCGGGGCTGGTGCTCTTTAATCAAACTATTTTCTAGGATTAAGGCGTCGGATTCGGTAGGCACTACAATGTGCTTGATTTCATAAATGTTTTGGACAAGGTTGCGGGTTTTTCTGGAGTCGAGTTGTTTACGGAAATAGGAGGCTACTCGTTTTTTCAGATTTTTGGCTTTCCCCACATAAATAATACGCCCATTTTTATCATAATATTGATACACCCCTGGTGATTGGGGTAAGGTTTTGATGTGAAGTTTTAGGGCTTCTTGCTGCATGCAACGAAATTAATTATTTTATTTGTGTTGTATTCAAAACCGACATGGACAAAGCCAGGCTCCGCTCATTGTATCGTCAAAAGCGCAACACATTACAACCCGAACAGACAGAGGTATTGCAAAAGCAGATTGAGCACCAATTTTCATCTCTTGATTTGGATGCTGTAGTTTGTGTTCATGTTTTTTTGCCTATTCCCAATCAAGTGGAGGTAAATACTTGGCCTCTTATTGAAAAATTGTGGGCGGGTCACAAAACAGTAGTGGCTTCTACATCAAATTTTGACACCAAAACGATGCAACACTGGCGTATAGATTCAAAAACTTCATATAAAACCAACCTCTATGGCATACCAGAGCCTCTTACAAAAGAAGAGGTGTTTTCAAATCAAATAGAGATGGTGTTGGTACCCCTATTGAGTTTTGACAGACATGGACACAGAGTGGGATATGGCCAAGGGTTTTATGATCGTTTTTTGGGGAGTTGCAGAGACGACTGTCGATTTGTAGGACTTTCGTATTTCGACATGTGTGCTGATATTGAAGGATTGACACCATATGACATCCCAATGCATCATTGTATCACCCCTAGCAAGATATACAGCTTTTAGTTTTTCGGGAATATTTTCTTGTTAAAGACCAACACAATACCCACTCCAGTACTAATGGCCGTATCGGCCAGATTGAACACTGGTCGGAAAAACGTGAATGAATTTCCACCAATCCACGGCAACCATTCAGGCCAAACCCAAGTAAACATCGGGAATTGTAGCATATCAACAACGTGACCAAAAAACAGGGGCGCATAACCGCCATCAGCAGGTAAAAATTGAGCTACCTGTCCATAGCTGCCTGAAAATAGTAGCCCATAGAACAAGGAGTCTATGATGTTGCCTACGGCGCCAGCAAAAATGAGTGAACCCGCTATCAAAAGCAATTTGTGTTGATTTTTCTTAATGGCATCCCAAAGCCAGTAGCCAATCACGCTGACCGCCCCCACTCGAAAAATTGAAAGTAAAAGTTTTCCAGCGTCATCTGAAATAAACGGCAAAAAATCGTTGAGTTTTGCACCCCATGCCATTCCTTTATTTTCAATAAAGAGCAGGCGAAACCACCCCCAATCTACTATTGCGTCTGATCCGTAAAGTGTCAGTGGATAATTGAGTTTGATATATACTTTGCTACACTGGTCTATAACCAAAATGGCAAGGATAAGCCACAACGCTTTTTTGTGCGTCATCCCTATTTACTTCTGCATGTTTTTGGCCTCTATGCTCAAGGTTGCATGTGGCACCAATTTAAGCCTTTCAGAATTGATGAGTTTGCCAGTTACACGACATACACCATAGGTTTTATTCTCTATGCGGATTAGCGCATTTTTAAGGTCACGAATAAATTTCTCTTGTCTGATGGCTAATTGTGTGTTTGCCTCTTTAGACATGGTTTCTGATCCTTCTTCAAAAGCTTTGAATGTGGGCGCAGTATCGTCTGTGCCATTGTTTCCGTCATTCATGTATGCGCTTTTGATAAGCTCCAAATCATTTTGAGCTTTGGTGATTTTTTCTTCAATGAGAACCTTAAACTCTTTAAGAGCTTTGTCAGAATAGCGGTTGACTTCGTTTGTTTTCATTTCACTGAATTTTGGTTAAACGCACCTGTGTTTGAATCTCATCAAACACCAATGCGTCGGCGTTGTTTAAATGGTCTTTTATGTCAATATTGTCAGCAAGGACTTCACTTTTTATATAGGCTTCATTGGCTTGAATGGCCTTTTCTAAATCCGCATTGTGTTGGATTTCAACATCAATCCTGTCAGTCACATTAAAACCTTTGTCTTTACGTATGTTTTGAATGCGGTTTACCAATTCCCGAGCCATGCCTTCATATGTCAATGATGCTGTCAAAGTGATGTCCAAAGCCACTGTGACTCCTTGCTCTGAGGCAACCATCCAACCCGCAATGTCTTTAGATCGAATGACTACTTCTGAAGAATCTAAAATAGTATTTTTCCCATTAATATTGATTTCAACAGACCCTGTTTTTTCAAGAATACCAATTTGATCCGCATCAAAAGCAGCAATGGCCTGGGCCACAGCTTTTATGTCTTTTCCAAATCGAGGGCCTAATGTTTTAAAATTGGGTTTGATTTCTTTGACCAGTAATGAGGATGCATCATCCAAGATTTCGATATTCTTTACGTTGACTTCTGCGGCTATCAACTCAGAGACAGCTTCGACTTCCCTTCGTTCTTGATCGTCCAGAACAGGGATTAATACTTTTTGTAGCGGCTGTCGTACTTTGATTTTTTCTTTTTTACGCAGCGACAGAACAAGTGAAACAATCTGTTGGGCCCGTTGCATTTTTTTCTCAAGATTTTTGTCCACCACACTGAGGTCAGCCTTTGGGAAGTATGCCAAATGTACTGAGGCGACTTTTTCCCTTTCTGCGGTACGGTCCAAATCTTGGTAAAGGCGATCTGCATAGAAAGGAGCAACAGGGGCCATCAGTTTGGCTATGGTTGACAGACAATGATAAAGGGTTTGGTAGGCCGCAATTTTGTCTGTTTCATAAACGCCTTTCCAAAAACGCCTTCTACTCAAGCGAACATACCAATTGCTCAAATCTTCGATTACAAATTTTGAAATCAACCGAGCAGCTTTGGTAGGCTCATAATCGCCATACAGCTCATCTACCGATTGTACGAGACTGTTGAGTTCAGACAAAATCCATCGATCAATTTCAGGGCGTTGCTCAAGTGGGATTTCGTCTTCGCTGTAGGAAAAACCATCAATGTTTGCATAGAGCGCAAAGAAGGAATAGGTGTTGTAAAGTGTACCAAAAAACTTCCTTCTTACCTCAGCGATTCCTTCTAAATCAAACTTTAGGTTGTCCCATGGATTGGCATTGCTAATCATGTACCAACGTGTGGCATCAGGACCATAGGTTTGTAGGGTTTCGAAAGGGTCTACGGCATTACCCAACCGTTTGGACATTTTTTGTCCGTTTTTGTCTAGTACAAGTCCGTTGGAAACCACATTTTTGTAGGCTACTTGGTCAAATACCAACCCACCGAGTACGTGCAAGGTATAAAACCACCCTCTTGTCTGATCGACCCCCTCGGCAATAAAGTCTGCTGGAAAAGCCAAACCCTGGTCAATTTTTTCTTTGTTTTCAAAAGGATAGTGCCACTGGGCATAGGGCATAGATCCTGAATCAAACCATACATCTATCAGGTCAGACTCCCGACGCATGGGCATCCCATTTTCACTCACAAGCACAATATTGTCCACAATATTTTTATGGAGGTCTACATGAGCATAATTGGCCTCACTCATGTCTTTTGGGTCAAAATCTGCAAACGGGTTGCTTGCCATAAGCCCTTTTTGAACGGAAATGTCAATTTCGTTCTTGAGCTCGGCGACCGAACCAATGATTTTGGTTTCGCCCTTGTCTTCGGTACGCCAAATGGGAAGCGGAATACCCCAAAAACGGGAGCGGGATAGGTTCCAATCGTTGGCATTGGCTAGCCAATTTCCAAACCTACCTTCGCCAGTAGCTTTGGGTTTCCAATGGATGGTATTATTCAGTGCAACCAACCGTTCTTTTTTCGCACTCACCTTGACAAACCACGAGTCTAGGGGGTAGTAAAGCACAGGCTTGTCGGTACGCCAGCAGTTGGGGTAGCTGTGTACATATTTCTCTACCTTAAAGGCTTTGTTTTCTTCTTTGAGCCGGATGGCAATCTCGACATCGGCAGATTTTTCTGGCGCTTTTCCTTCGTCATAGTATTCGTTTTTGACATATTTCCCACCTAGGCTGCCCAACTCTTGTCTAAAACGCCCTTGTAGGTCGACTAATGGGACAAGTTGTTGATTTTCGTCTTCAACAAGCATGGGGGGTACTTCTGGGTGTGCTTGTTTGGCGACCATGGCATCATCGGCACCAAAAGTAGGAGCCGTGTGAACAATTCCTGTACCATCTTCGGTAGTGACAAAATCACCAGCAATTACACGAAATGCATTTTCCGGGTGTTGATGCGGAAGTGGCGCGTCTGACCAAAGTTGCTCATAACGAACTTCTACAAAGTCTGCACCCTTGTATTGACCTTCTACAAAATATGGAATCTGTTTACCCCCAACCGTATAATCCAACAAGGCTTTTAGATTCTCAACAAGGGTATATTTTTTACCCATTTGTTTGTCGACCAAAGCTTTTGCTAAAACAATACGGATGGGATGATGGGTATACTGATTAAACGTTCGAATCACCACATAGTCAATCTGGGTCCCTACAGTGAGTGCTGTGTTGGAAGGCAAGGTCCAAGGCGTGGTTGTCCAAGCCAAAAAATAGAGGGGATCTCCTTGTAAGAATACAGGAAGACTGTCATTGAAAGCCTTGAATTGCGCAGTAACGGTGGTATCGGTCACATCCTGATAGCAACCTGGCTGGTTCAATTCGTGTGAAGATAATCCAGTTCCCGCTTTGGGAGAATAGGGTTGTATGGTGTAGCCCTTGTAAATAAGCCCTTTGTCGAAAAGTTGTTTGAGCAACCACCAAACCGTTTCCATATATTTTGGGGTATAAGTCACATAGGGGTCGTCCATATCAACCCAGTAACCCATCTCTTTTGTAAGGCGATTCCAAACATCTGTGTAGCGCATGACAGCTTTTTTACAAGCGTCGTTGTATTCAGAAATGGAAATGGTTTTGCCGATGTCTTCTTTGGTGATGCCAAGTTCTTTTTCAACACCCAGTTCGATTGGAAGCCCATGGGTGTCCCAACCTGCTTTTCTTTTGACCTGAAAGCCTTTTTGAGTTTTATAACGACAAAAAATATCTTTAATAGTGCGTGCCATGACGTGGTGGATACCTGGAAGCCCATTGGCAGAGGGTGGCCCCTCAAAAAAGACATAGGGAGGGCGCCCTTCTCGTGTATGCACGCTGGCTTCGAAAGTCATCTGCTGCTCCCAAAAGTCTTGAATTTCTTGTGAAATTTTTGGAAGATCCAGGTTTGAGTACGAAGGAAACTTCATCATGTCGCAATAAGTTGCGAAAGTAACCATTTTCAGCTAAAAAATCTTAGACCTAGAATGCGTAGTCTATGCGAATCAGCAAGCTTCTTCCTGGGGCAGATATTCCTGAGGCAAATTCTTTATAATGTGTGTCCAATATATTGAAGAAATGAGCACCAAGGGTCATAGAAGAGGTGGCATTGTAGTGAGCACTGACATCAAAGCGACTCCAAGAAGGACTTCCTGCAAAGCGATCTATAAGTTCCAAGGCATCTGGATTGATTAAGGGGGTTTCTTCCAGGCCGTCTTCTCCTCCCCAGCTGTAGTCTTTGGGATTTTTACTACTTGAAAAATGATGTGCAAACCTCAATTTAAGGTCTTGGGATTGATATATTACTTCCTGGTTACCAAAATAAGGGAGAATGGACGGCATTGGCAAATGGTCTCTTTTGATCTGCCCATAGGTGTAACTAAAACTACCAGAATAGCGCCATTTTTTTATCGGGTTTAAAGACCAACTCATACTCGCCCCACGGAGATTTGCGGCTCCTAAATTGACATTGGCCTGAGTGATTACTTCATCATTCATAAATAAAATGGTTTCATCACTGCTAGTAGAGCTATCAGAAGGAATTAAGTATTGATCGCGCCCTATAAAGTTGTCAAGAAGGGTGTAGTAAGCATTGAGTTGTATGTAGGCGTTTCTGTTTTTAAAAAAACGTGTAATTCCTAAATCGGCAGTGTAAGCATACTCAGGTTTCAAATAGGGGTTAGGCACAGATATTCGTCCATGATTTTCTCTGATTTTTCCGATATCATCGATGTTTGGCGCCCTAAATCCGCTTGCCACTACGGTACGCCACTCCCATTGAGACGAGGGACGATACACATACCCTATAGAAGCATTTATGGCATTGTTTTGGTTCTCGGCCATATCCAAACGCGCATCGATCAACGCTTGGTCTTTCCAATCGGCTTTCAGGCGCGTATGTGTAAATCGCAACCCTGCGTCTAGGGTGCTTTTTTCGGACAAATCTACTCTGTAGTCGCCATAGACCGCAACGGTAGTATAAGTGCTGCCATCACTTGGATATCTTGTAGCTATGGGGCTTTTGGTCCCCAACCCTATGATGTTATTGTGTTGTATAAGCAAAGCTTGACTGCAGCCAACTGAACGCAAGCGGTTGTGTGTAAACTCAAGACCATATGCTAGTTTTTTCCCAGGGATGGTTCGTGCAGAAAAATCGGCATTTAAGCTGTATACATCTAAATTTTCAATCTGACTTTCGCGATCTAAGCTTCCAAACTTTCTCTTGACTCTGGACTCCTCTAAGTTTTGATAGGCCCACGTGATGATACCTTCTCGAAGCCATTTTGAGGAGGTACTGAAAGCATATCGTGGCGAAACAAATAGGCGTTTCTGAGGGCCGTAGTACCACTCTGCATACCGCAAAGCTCCTTCACGTCTTTCACTAAGTTTGTCAAATCGAGGAATATCTGATGAAGTAGAATATTGCATGTTGAGTAACCATTGATTTTCATTATCGGTTTGAAAAACGAATTTTTGAAGTATATCAAGCTGGTTATAAGCGGTGTTTCGCTGTAGATTGGGGCGCGGGTTTGGAGTCTCTGTTTCGTAAAAGTGTTCTCTTGAATTCTTTGAATAGGTGGGTACAAGACCCCAATCACTATATCCGTGATTTCTTCTATTACCCATAAACAGATCGCCAAAATTTGACAAACTTACACTGCTCAAACTTGCCCACCGATTTTTACTGTGAGTAATGTCTAGATGATTGATGCTGTGCAAATGACGGGTATCATAGCTGTTAGACATTGTGAAAGCCCATGGCTTATGCGACCCGATTTTGGGGGTTTTGGTGTAATAGTGAACCACTCCTCCCAAAGCATCAGAACCGTATCCTACCGATGAGGGACCATAAATAATTTCAGCTCTTTCAAGGGTTTGTGGGTCTATGGTAATGGCATTTTGGATGTGTCCAGATCGGTAAATGGCATTGTTCATACGTACCCCATCGACGACCAAGAGAATACGATTGGCTTCTAATCCGCGAATAACAGGACTTCCGCCTCCGCCTTGGGATTTTTGGATTCGTATTCCAGAGGCTGATCCGAGCACATCCGCACTTGTGCTGGAGTGCTGCAGTTGGATGTTTTTTTGCCCGATGATGGCTACTTGTTTGGAAACTCTTTTTCGCTCGTCTTTACTACGGGCTACAGACAGTACAATTTCGTTGAGCTGCTGGGTGTCTGGGTGAAGACGAATGAGGTTTTTTTTCAACAGTTCTTTTGTGCCCATGGTAATGGATTCATATCCTATGTGAGAAATATACACTTGTGCGTTTTCTTTTAGCTCCATTGTTGAAAAAAATCCGTTCTGATTGGTTACATGTTGTTGGTCTTTGGAGTATATTCTAACATCTTCGATCGGCAGCCCAGTCAAAGCATCCACCACTTGTACTTGTTGTGCATGGCAGAGGGAGACAAAAAACAGTCCCCAACACCCAATCAAAAAATTAGCTGTAAACCTCATATAGCACATTCAATGATTTGGGTATAGAAAACCCGTAAACATGTGTTTTGTAGTATTGCATAAGAATAGAAAGCAGTTGTTTTTTTTGTTGCCCCGTAATTAATACATTCTGGATGTTATCAAACTTTGTGCCTAAAAATTGTTTTATCAAAAGATTCAAGCTTTTTTCGGCAACAATTTGTTTTCCTAAGGCGTTTACAAATTGTCCGTTTTCAATGTCAAAAAAATCTTTGTCAATGGAGTTCATATCAGGGAAAAATCCAAGATGTTTGGTGAGTTGAAGTAAAAACATGATATGAAAATTAGCTGTTTTATCATGGGTATCAAACCACACCAAACTGCTTTCAAGAAAGCGGAACAAGTTTTTATTGGCTTCTTCTTCACGAAGGGCTTTTTCGAGGATTTCACTTAAGAAAAACACCACGGTTAGTTTGTCCATTTCGAAAGGGATACTTTGATAAGGGATGTGAATTTTGGCGGTTTGCAAGGTTTCTAATCCTCCTTTGTTTTTGTGTCGCGCAGTAATTTCAATTTGCGTTAAAGGCTGATAAAGACCGAGTTGCTTTTTCCCTTTACTTTTTGATCTGGCCCCTTTTATAATGTAGGATTTAATACCCGAGCTAAGCGTGTAGCATCTCACTATGAGGCTGCTGTCCCCATAGTTGGTTTTGGAGAGCACAATGGCTGGCGTGTTGACAAGCATCAGTTGACAATCATGACTTTTTCGACAGCACTTTCTGTGCCATCTGGGTCACTGACAAAAATAAGATAGACTCCTGAACGCACACGATTTCCATGAAAATTTCTCAAATCCCATTGAACACTTCCCCCTTCGGACTGGGTTTCAAATACCAAATGACCACTTATGTCTGTGATTTTGACATGGCTATCTGTTTTTAAGCCTCGAATGGTTAATCTCCCTGAAAAATGGGGCCTAACGGGGTTTGGATAGACCTCGATCTTCTCAAAACTATCTTTGGAGGCAAACGCATTTCCTTGAAAGGAAACCAAGCCATTGGGTGTTCCAAAATAGACCAATCCGTTTTCGTTGTCCAAGGCGATGGTCCGAATGGAGTTTGTGGGTAAAGGACTGTTTTCTTTCGTAAAATGTTGTAAGGTTTCTGTGCCGTCTTCAGAAAATAAAAACACTCCAGATCCTGCTGTACCAATCCATTTTTGGTTGTTTCCATCGACTTCAATAACCGTGATGAATTGGTTGTTTAGCAATTCGCCTAAATTGCCTCCTTCTTCAACAATAATTTCGCGGGTTTGTGGGTTTTCATCTTCAAAAAAGCGGCTTGCGTTGTAAAGCACGCGCAGCCCTTCTGTTGTGCCGATCCATAAATGGTTGTCGGCATCAAGCGCCAAAGCGCGCACGTCATCATTGGGTAAGTTATTGGGTACACCTATTTTTTTTAAAAAAAAACCACCACCAGTTTCTTTATACCCTATCACTCCAGCACTTATACTTCCAAAAAACATACTATCGTCTGGTGCAATTACAATATTTGAATAGCCATTTTTATCATTTATATCTACCAATACAGGTATCAAATCAACAGACGACCAACTGCCGTTTGGAGAACGCCTTTTAAGACCATTTTCAACCAAAGCCGTGATGGACCACAGATTGCCTTTGGAATCAAAGACGACATCTCCAACACGAATGCTATAGACATTGACAAATGTCAAACTTTCCAACCCGCTGTTTGTCTCATTCCACAATATCTGGGGAACTTCATCTTCGATAACTAAAATACCAGACTGGTATGAACATGCATAGACCGTATTGGGCTGAACAGGATCTTGTACCAAGCGGGTGATGCTTCTCGCGCCAAACATCTCTTCAAAACCAATTTCACTCCAGCCTTGGGGTGTAAACTTACTAATTCCCATTGATGTGGGGGATTTTGGGGTGTACCATCGATTTAAATTCGCATGTGAAACCCATGGTAAGTTGTTTATAAGTGTTACACCGAAAGCGTTATTAACCAACGGTCCTGGTGGGCTAATTTCTTTCAATTCCCCACCAGAAAACCGAAATAATCCTTGAGAATCTGTTCCCAAAAAAACACCCTGACCGACAATGACAGCTGCGCTAAACCCCTCTAAGCCTATATCGGCAGCTTGGCTTATTTGTTCGGTACCTAATGCGCTGTCAATACTGAAAATTTTATCTTTAAAACTTAGAATCAATCGGTTTTCAAGATAATTTAGAGAGACCAACCCACCACTTATGGTTTTCATAACAGAAGCATCATCAAGGCTTTGTAGTTCGGCGCTGGTCCCAGATGATTTTACGCCCACCAATTTATCTTCAATCAACCCAATACCTACCCAATTTCCCGTAGCAGTTTGTGTCCAACTTTCGGATTCTATGATCGAAGGGTCATTCGCATCTATACTATACAGTCCAGCCTCTGTGGCAGCATACAAAAAAGCGCCATCAACAACCGATTGATGTACACTTATCTGACTGTTTCCTGGGCCCAAATAGTAAGTGTCTCTAAACACCTTATTTTCTGGGTCGTACACAGAAATACCATAGGCTGTGGACAGGTATAGTTTTTCATCAAATAATTCGAAATGATGGATGGTTTTTTTGTCTTCTGGAATCGTTTGATTGCGCTCAATCGATGAATCCAAGAAGTAGGAACGAGTGGCTAAATCATAAATTCCCAGCAGCCCGTTGTAATGGCCCACATAGATTTGGTTGTCTTTGACAAAAAGCGCGCTAATATTGTCTCCAGACAAGCCTTCAACAGTTGTCAAAGTTTGTAATTCACCCGACAGAGGATCGTATGAAAAAATGGCATTTTCGGCATAGGCATATATCAACCCATTGTCAGAGGGGGTTATGCCGTTTATATTGTTGTAAGAATAGTAGCCTTGCCATTGTTGGGCAGACAATCCCACACAAACCAAAATCAAAATACAGTAGAGGGATTTTTTCATGACGTACTGTATAACGCTACCACTCATGCAAATCGTACATCAAACGACTCCTTGGGCAAGCATGGCATCAGCCACTTTTACAAAGCCCGCAATATTGGCCCCCTTTTCGTAATTGATATG
>Ga0066377_10000304_pt1 | contig 11168 bp, 10 predicted proteins | sample Knorr_S23_td_Sur_FD_70946 | JGI IMG/M metagenome (GOLD analysis project Ga0066377, IMG submission 70946) | Marine microbial communities from Southern Atlantic Ocean transect - Knorr_S23_td_SurfaceB_ad_5m_LV_B | ecosystem: Environmental > Aquatic > Marine > Oceanic | place: Southern Atlantic...
AAAATGCATTACTGGGTTGAGCGTAAGTTCAAAATCGATGATGCAGTTGGAGCAGTTGCAGTACACGGTTATGCTGGATTCGCTGGACTAATTATTTGTGGTTTCGTTCTTAATGGTTACCCTGCATCTGGATACAGTGTGGGAGCTATGTGGGATGGAAGCACTTATGCATCAATTAATCCTTTAGGAATGTTTATTGGTGCAATAATTATGTTCTTCGTTCTAGGATTTATACCTGGCTGGATCTTATCTAAAATACTTCATGGAATGGGTAAACTTCGAATTCCAAAAGAAGTAGAGTTAGCTGGTCTAGATTACACAATAATGGAGGATGCAAAAAATGATGAAAAAGCAGTTGCATCCGCTTCAAGGTAAAGGAGGTATAATATGGCAACAGTTACAAACTGGATAGATCATTTAAGTGCCTCTGAAGTACAAGGGGCAGTTTACCCAGGAGTGGGTTCCGAAGGTATATTGGTTATCATCGGCATCGTACTATGGTTAGGCTGGCACGTTATATCTAACATGCAAGAAAAAGATAAGTTAGATAAAATAGCCAGAAAAAGACCAAGTGCAAACGACTGGAAAAGCAATGTTACCGACGGGTAATTAAATTTAAGGGCGCGTTTAAATACGCGCCCTTTAAAATTCCATGGAAAACAATCAAGAAGATAATCAAAACAAAGTACCAAGTAAAATGGCAAGAATTGCCTGGCCTAAAGCAAAGTATGGAGCCATCATTGCTGTAATAATTATTGTAGTTGTCAATTTATTATATTACAAAGACGCGTTAACTAATCTGTTTAAGTAAACGCTATCAAACTTATGTGTGGAATAGTTGGAATCTATTTAAAGACAAAAAAATACGAAAAGTCTTTAGGTAAATTTTTATCTGGAATGTTAGATAACATGGCAACTCGAGGCCCTGATAGTGCTGGTTTTGCAATCTATACCAAAGAAAATAAAAATATTTTTAAATATTCAATTTGTTTAAATAAATTATCAGAGCAAGATTTTAAAAAGAAAATATCAAAATATTTAAAAAAAATTAAACTTACAAAATACTCAGATCACGTTGTTTTAGAAACGAAAGAAAGCCCTAAAAGTGTAATAAAAATTATTAATGAAAATATTAAGGAAGTATCGATTGTTGGATATGGAAAGAGCATTAATATTTTTAAACAAACTGGAAACCCTAAAGATGTAGTAAAAAAGTTTAAATTATCTTCTTTTTCGGGAACGCACGGAATTGGTCACACCAGAATGGCAACTGAAAGTGCTATTACAACCGAAGGATCTCACCCCTATTCTACTGCAGAAGATGAATGTTTAGTTCATAATGGATCATTATCTAATCATAATAATGTTAGAAGAGAATTAATTAAAAAAGGCCAAACATTTAAATCTGAAAATGATACTGAAGTTGCTGCTGGATATATGTCTAATAAAATTTCAGAAGGAAATGATTTAAAGACAACATTAACCAGTAGTTTAAAAAATCTAGATGGTTTTTATACTTTTATTGCAGGAACAAAAAATGGTTTTGCATTACTTAGAGATGAAATTGCCTGTAAACCAGCTGTTGTTGCAGAGACTAAAGATTATGTAGCAGTTGCATCTGAGTTTCAAGCTATGGCACATTTGCCAAACGTAAATTCTGCAAAAATATATGAACCAAAACCAGGAATTGTCTACAGCTGGTAAGTATGAACTTTGATTTAACTAAAAAAAAACTAACAGAAGTTAACCAATATCTTCAAAATATTGATCGTAAAAGCAATGTTAGAAAATTTAAAATAGATAATCCTTCAGGTCATCATGCAATTTGTGCAGGTTTAAAGGATGATATTGATGTAACGATTAATGGTCATACAGGATATTATTGTGCTGGAATGAACCAAAGAGCAAACATTACAATTAATGGTAATGTTGGAACAGGTGTTGCAGAAAATATGATGTCAGGAAATGTTTTTGTTAAAGGGAATGCTTCGCAATCTGCAGGAGCAACTGGTCATGGTGGAAATCTAGTTATTGAAGGAGATGCTAGTTCAAGATGTGGAATTTCAATGAAAGGTATTAACATTATTGTTAAAGGTTCAGTTGGGCATATGTCTGCTTTTATGGCTCAAAAAGGAAATTTAATTGTCTTTGGTGACGCTGATGAAGATTTAGGCGACAGTATTTATGAAGCTAAAATCTTTGTTAAAGGAAAAGTGAAGAGTTTAGGTGCAGATTGTATTGAAAAGAAAATGGATGATAAAAATATCAATGAACTAAAAAAAATATTTAAAGAGTTAAATATATCAGAAAATCCTAAGAATTTTAAAAGATATGGATCAGCAAGAAAACTCTATAATTTTAAAATTGATAATGCTGGAGCTTATTAAATGAAAAAAAATTTAAAAGAATTTAAAACATTTCCACAATCTACCATTAATGAAATTCAAAGAGCTGCACGAGAAGGTATTTATCAAATAAGAGGATTGGGTGCTAAAAGAAAAGTGCCTGACTTTGATGATTTAGTTTTCTTAGGTGCGTCTATGTCTAGATACCCTTTAGAAGGTTATAGAGAAAAATGTAATACCTCAGTTATACTTGGAGATCGATTTGCAAAAAAACCTCTTAAGCTTGACATTCCAATAACCATTGCAGGAATGAGTTTTGGCGCACTAGGTGCAAATGCAAAAGAGGCATTAGGAAGAGGGGCATCGGCGATGGGAACATCTACAACTACAGGCGATGGAGGAATGACTAAAGAAGAAAGAGGCTCTTCTAAATATTTAGTTTATCAATTACTGCCTTCTCGATATGGGATGAATCCAGATGATTTACGTAAAGCAGATGCAATAGAAGTGGTTGTTGGACAAGGAGCAAAACCAGGTGGTGGTGGAATGCTTTTAGGTCAGAAAATAAATAAAAGAGTTGCTGGAATGAGAACTTTGCCTGAGGGAATTGACCAAAGAAGTGCTTGTCGTCATCCTGATTGGACAGGTCCTGATGATTTAGAAATTAAAATTCAAGAACTTAGAGAAATTACTAATTGGGAAAAACCAATTTATATTAAAGTAGGTGCTGCAAGATCTTATTATGATACTGCGCTGGCAGTCAAAGCAGGAGCAGATGTTGTCGTGTTAGATGGAATGCAAGGTGGAACTGCTGCAACTCAAGATGTCTTTATCGAGCATGTTGGTATTCCAACTTTAGGAGCATTAAGAGAAGCTGTTGATGCTTTAAAAGAATTAAACATGCATCGTAAAGTTCAATTAATTGTTTCAGGAGGAATAAGATCTGGAGCCGATGTTGCAAAAGCACTAGCTATGGGTGCAGATGCAGTTTCAATTGGGTCTGCTGCGATGATGGCATTAAATTGTAATGCTGATTTATTTAGAAAAGATTATGAAAAGCTTGGAACAGAACCAGGTTACTGTCATCACTGTCATACCGGCAAATGTCCAGTGGGTGTTGCAACTCAAGATCCAAAGTTAGAAAAAAGATTAGATCCAGTAGAAGGCGGAAGAAGGTTAAAAAACTATTTAACAACTTTAACGTTAGAGTTGCAAACGCTTGCAAGAGCAAACGGTAAATCTGATGTAAGAAATTTAGAACCTGAAGATCTAGTTGCTTTAACAGTTGAGGCGGCTGCTATGGCAAGAGTACCTTTAGCAGGAACCAATTGGATCCCAGGTATAAAAGAAAAAAGTTGATAGAAAAATTAATAAATAATAAAATAAATTATGCCTAAAAACCTTTCTCAAATAGCTAAACAAAAAAAGATTAAATACTTTTTAATAAGTTTTGTAGATTTATTTGGAGTATTAAGATCAAAACTAGTTCCAGCACAAGCAATTGCAGAAATGCAAAAAAATGGAGCTGGCTTTGCGGGATTTGCAACTTGGTTGGATATGACACCAGCAGATAGTGACATGTTTGCAATTCCAGATCCAGATAGTTTAATTCAATTACCTTGGAACAAAGAAATTGGTTGGTTGGCATCTGATTTATATATGGATGGTAAAGCTGTGGATGCTTCGCCAAGAGTAATGCTCAAAGCACAAATTAAAAAATTAGCTAAGAAAAATTTACAAATGAAATCAGGTGTGGAGTGTGAATATTTTTTAATTACAGAAGATGGAACATCTATTGCTGATCCAAGAGATATTCAATCTAAACCTTGTTACGATCAATCAGCATTAATGAGAAGATATCAATTAATAAAAGAAATTTGTGACAGTATGATTGAATTAGGATGGAAGCCATATCAAAACGATCACGAGGATGCAAACGGCCAGTTTGAAATGAACTGGGATTATTCTGATTGTTTAGTAACTGCTGATCGACATACTTTTTTTAAATTCATGGTTAAAAGTTTAGCCGAAAAACATGGTTTAAGAGCAACGTTTATGCCAAAACCGTTTACAAACTTAACAGGTAATGGATGTCATGCACATGTTTCTGTTTGGAAAGGAAACACAAACGTATTTTTAGATAAAAAAGATGAACTTGGTTTAAGTAAAATTGCGTATAATTTCTTAGGGGGTGTTATTAAAAACGCTCAAGCGTTATCTGCATTTTTTAACCCAACTATAAATAGTTATAGAAGAATTAATGCACCACCAACAAAATCAGGTGCAACTTGGTCGCCAAGTAGCGTCTCTTATACTGGAAATAATAGAACTCACATGATTAGAATTCCAGATCAAGGAAGATTTGAATTAAGATTAATGGATGGATCGGCTAATCCATATTTATTACAAGCGGGCGTGATGGCTGCAGGATTAGAAGGAATTGACAAAAAATTAAATCCAGGAAAACCTTTACACTGCAATATGTATACTGATTATAAAAAATATAAAAATCTACCAAAACTTCCAAACGATTTACCTCAAGCAATCAGTTTGCTCCAAAAAAATAAAACTTTAAGTAATGCTTTTGGTAAAGATGTGATTAATAGCTATATCAAATTAAAAACTTCAGAAATAAAAGAATTTAGAAGAAAAAATAATTTTAATAAGAAAAAACCGATTACTCTTTGGGAAAGAAATAACACTCTAGATTGCTAGTAGATGAAATCAATCTTAGAGAACGAAATCTTTAAAGTTTCGTCCTTTACCCAGAACAAAAATTATCAATTTAAAAAAGAAGAAATACTAAAGCATTTACCAGAAGCTTTAATTCAAGAGGCAGTAGATACTATTCAAAGCTGGGATACCTATCACCCTACACCTCTGCTTTCCTTGGATAAATTATCAAAAGAATTAAATTTAAAAAATATTTTTTATAAAGATGAGGGACAAAGATTTGATTTAAAATCTTTTAAAGCTTTAGGGGGTGCTTATGCAGTTAATAAAGTTGTAAAAGATAAAAATGCAAAAACTGTTGCTACAGCAACAGCTGGAAATCATGGAAGATCTGTTGCTTGGGGTGCAAAACGATTAGGAATTAATTGTAAAATATTTATTAGTGAATTTGTTTCAGATTCTAGGGCTACTGCTATGAAAAATTTAGGAGCTGAAGTAATTAGAGTTAAAGGAAATTATGATGCATCATTAAAAGAGTGTATCAAACAATCTCATGCAAATGATTGGGAAATTGTCCAAGATGTATCTTGGCCAGGATATAAAGAAGTTCCAAAATATATCATGGCTGGTTATTCTATAATGATAAAAGAAATTATTGATGAAATTAAAAATAATTCTATCACACACGTATTTCTGCAAGCAGGTGTAGGAGGAATGGCAGCTTCAGCCATAGCCGGATTTGCAAAATTTTATAATTTGATTCCTAAATTTATTATTGTCGAACCTGAAGATGCTGATTGTGTTTTAAAAAGTATAGAACAAGGTGAACCTAAAAGTATAGATATTAAAAAAGAATCTATAATGGGTGGAATGTCATGTGGAGACGTTTCAACTGTTGCATGGGAAATTTTAAAAAATTCTTCAAACTTTTGTGTATCTATTCCTGATCAAGCAATTGCAACTATGGTTGCATTATTGCATGAAAAAAAATTATCCAATCAAAAAATTATTGCTGGCGAGTGTGGAGTGCCGAGCGCAATATCCCTGATAGGTCTTTGTCAAAATCAGGATTATCAAAATCAATTGGAATTAACTTCTAATTCAAATGTACTGTTAATTGGCTGCGAAGGTTTAACAGATCAAAAGATGTATGATAAATTATTAAATGAGGGTTTAACGCAAATTCAGTAATGTCTAGTAAAGCAATAGTTTGGATCAGAGAAGATTTTAGAATTCACCATAATCAAGCGCTTTCTTATGCTGCAAGAAATCATGATCAAGTGACCACTCTTTATATATATAACCCTAAGCACTTTGTTGGCAAAAGAGAAGCTCAACAGTGGTGGCTTTTTAAGTCTCTTGAAAGCTTTAGTGAAGATTTGGCACAACTAAATATCAATCTAGAAATCCAGCAAGGTGATGAAATTGAAATTTTATCAAAAATTAAAAAATCTGATGAAGTGACTATTTATTGGAACAAAGTTTATGAACCAGGAATTATTGAAATGGGTAAAAAGATTAGAGATAATTTTGTAAAAAAAGATATCCAATATAAATATTTTAAAGGAAATACGTTAAATGAGTTTCAAGATGTTAAAAAAAATGACGGAACGCCTTTTAAAGTTTTTACACCCTTTTGGAGAAACGCAGAACAAGTTTATTTAAATTCCGTTCCTTCAAAAATTTCAAAAATACAAAAGCTCAGTAAAAAATTTTCATATTTTAAAAAAAATATTAAGCCGAACGAACTATTACCTAAAAAAAAATGGTATAAAAAATTTGAACTCTATTGGAAAGTTTCAGAAACTGAATCTCACAAATATTTAAAAGACTTAATTAACAATAAAATTAAAAATTATGGAACCAATAGAGATATTCCCTCAGTTGAAGGCACCTCAAAACTCTCTCCTTTTATAAAGCATGGTCAAATTCATGTGGAAACAATCTGGAACAAATGCAGAGAAACAAAGCCAATTAATATTGGAACCAGAAAATATATTAATGAATTAGGATGGAGAGAATTTTCGCACAGTTTGATTAATTATTTTCCAGAAATTTTAAAAGGAAATTTAAGAAAAGAGTTTGATAAATTTCCATGGGTTAAAAATGAGAAATTTCTAAAGGCATGGAAAAAAGGAATGACTGGATATCCTATTGTGGATGCTGGAATGCGGGAACTCTACGAAACAGGTTGGATGCATAATAGAATTAGAATGGTTGTTGGATCCTTTTTAGTAAAACATTTAAGAATAAATTGGCAAGAAGGTGAAAAACATTTTAGAAATTGTCTACTAGATTTTAATGAAGCAAATAATGTAGCACAATGGCAATGGGTTGCAGGTTGTGGAGCAGACGCGGCACCCTACTTTAGAATATTTAATCCAATACTACAGGGAGAAAAATTTGATAAAGACGGTCTCTATGTTAAAAAATGGGTTCCAGAACTAGCAAAAGTTCCAAATAAATTTATTCATAAACCTTGGGAGATGGAATTAAAATATCAACAAGCAATCAATACAATTATAGGAAAAAATTATCCTGCGCCAATTGTTGTTCATGAACAAGCAAGAGTGGCTGCTTTAGAAGCTTTTAAAACTCTTAAAAAAAATTAGTAATTAATTTTAACTAAAAAACTTATTTAAATGTTTTAGGATTTCTTTTGGTTTTTCTTCAGGAAGAAAATGTCCACACTTAATAACAGAGCCTACAACTTTTTTTGAAGTATATTGTTGCCAAATTTTAATTGGTTTATATTTTTTATGAACAAAACCTTGATTGCCCCATAAGGCTTGTATTGGAATATTTAATTTTTTATTTTTATCTTTACGGTCATGTACTAAATCAATTGTAGCACCCGCTCGATAATCTTCACAACTGGCGTGGATGTTTTCATCCTTTTTAAAGTATTTTAAATATTCGTTTCTTGCTTTTTTAAAATCAAAGCCTTTGGACCATTTTTGTAAACAATTATCCATCCATAAAGCTGGATTTTGCTTAATCATTCTCTCAGGAAAATCAAATGGCTGAATTAAAAAGAACCAATGAAAATATACTGTAGCAAATTCTTTATCCGTGGATTGATACATGTCTAAAGTTGGACAAATATCTAAAACACTTAGTTTTATAACATTATTTCTATAATCTCTTGCCAATCTATGCGCCACCCTTCCTCCTCTATCGTGACCAGCAACTGAAAATTTTAAATGTCCCAAAGATTTCATTAACAAGTACATATCTTTTGCCATTTCTCTTTTGGAATAAGTTTTATGGTTTTTATCGCCTTTAGGTGACATGCTTTGTCCATAGCCCCTTAAATCTGGAATAATCACAGTAAATTTTTTTGCTAATTGATCTGCAATTTTACTCCACATAAAATGTGTTTGTGGGTAACCGTGTAGAAGTAAAATAGGCTTTCCCTTTCCACCAATTTTATAAAAAATTTTAATATTTTTTAGTTTAAAAAATTTATTTTTAAAATCTTTAAACATTAAAATTAAAATCCACTTTCTCTGATAATAACTGAAAGTACATTTCTTATAAAATTTAAAAATGGACTGTATCTACTTCCATCAACATGAACATATCCTGGTAATTCAAAATTAATTTCGCTCATCTTAACTAAATCAAATTCTGCCAAGTAATGTGCTGATTCAGGTCTATATTGAAACTCACCAGAGGTAAAATTTCTAATTGCGATTGGACCGTTGTGAATAGATGCTAGTGAAATATATGGAAGATTAGTTACCGCTGAAGCATCTAGGTTTTTTGAAACTAAATAAATTTTTTCATGCATACCGTCATTTGGAATAAAAACTGCAGGAATGTTTTCTTTAAATCTATCAATTTGTTCCTCTTTTATATATGCTTTTACTTTTCCTGATCCATAATGAACGATCTCTAACAACTTATCTTTGTTGCTTACCCATATTTCATTCGAAATATTTGAAAAATCCTTAATTTTTCCTTTAATTGGTGCTTTAATTAGTAATTTGTTTTGAGTTTTAACCAATCCATCTAATTCACTTTGTAAAGCAATTAATCTTTGCTGAAGCGTAATATATTGGTCCATGTTTCCAGCAGTATCACTTAAACGATTCAGTTTAGTTTTGACTAATTTAATTTTTCTCCTTGTTGTATCTATTTCAAGATCTAAATCGGGGGAATAAAGTTCAACTAATTCCTGACCAATCTCAACCTCATCATCTTTATTAACAAATATATTTTTTATTTTTGCTGGGTAAGGAGAATAAATTTCAGAATATTGTTCTGAAACATAAACTGCAGGAATTTTTAAAGAAGATTTCCAAGGTAAAAATACTAAAATTAAAATTACTCCTACAATTGATATGGTTCTTTTTGTTTGTTTATTTAATTTCATTTGTGATCTTAACATCCACCAATTTTTCATTTCTTTAATAATTGGAAGTGCAATAAACCAATAAATTTCAATTGCGAATAAAATAATTCCTAAAACTTTGAATGCTAAATGATAAACCAATAAAGCAATTCCAATGAATAAAAAGAAACGATAAAGCCATGTTGCCCAAGCATAAGTTATAAACGTCCATCTTCTTGATGGATTTAACTCCTCTGGTGCTTTGTAATTAAATCCAAATAAAATTTCTCTTATTTGCCATTTAGCAAGGGCAAAAGATCTAGGTTGTAAATTTTCAGCTTTTAGCCAATCAGAAAAAACATAATAACCATCAAATCTCATAAATGGGCTTACATTGATTGCAACTGATGAAATCCAACTAGTCGTTGCAACAAAAAAGGCAACACTTTTTAAACCACCCTCGGGTAAAATTCCCCAAAAGAAAGTTGCTATCATTGCAAGGTGTAATTCTGTTAATACTCCTGCAAAATTAATTGTTAATCTTTCTTTGTGGTTTCTTAATCTCCAAGCATCCGTTGTGTCTGTATAAAGAAAAGGGAAAAATACTAAGAATGCTATACCTATTGCTGATACTCTGCATCCAAAATATTTAGCAATATAAGCGTGCCCTAATTCATGGAGACATTTTACTACAACTAAAGTTAAAAAATATAGGAGCAGCCCCTGTAAAGTAAAAAAATATAGAAAAGTTTTAGTAAAGTTTTCAAACTGTTGTGTAACTAAAAATAGACCAACAATTCCTAAAATATAAATAATAAACCTTGATTTCTTAGAACCCAAAAACTTTACTTTTTTTAATGTTCTATTCAGCCATATATCAGGTTTAAACAGAGGAATTTTAAAAAATAAATAACTGTGAATTAAATGAAGCAACCAACTCTTTTTTTGTAAATTTTTTTGTTGTAATAAATAACTAACACTCTGACCCGCTGGTTGAACGATTAAATTATTTTGCTGTAGAAAACCTATAAAATTTTTTATTTCTTCAATTGTTGTATCTAGTCCCTCTAAAATTATTTTTTTTTCAAAATTTTTAATATCCTCTCCCCCTGTCCAATTCTTAATTAATTTAAATGCAGTTAATCCAAGGGTAAAATATTTATTTCTTACAGCATCATATAATAACCAAGAAGGTGCACCATCTTCTCTGCTGTTCCCTCTAATTATTTCTAAATCTTCTCTTAAATATGGAACGATCATATTCCAACCAATTGTCTCACAAACGTAATAGGTTTTCTAAACAGATAATAAAATAGAGTTACCCCTGAACCATAAATTTTTGCTGTTCCCCTTAGTCCAATTCTAGGAGGTTCCTTTCCCTCAAAACTAGATACTATTCTATATGACAATACCTCTTCTGGAGATAATGAAGGCTGATAGGACGATCTTAATAATTTTCCTTTAAGTGGTTTAATTGGATTTATATCAAGAAATACTTTTACTTCCGAGTTTTCTTTAATTGTCACTGAGTCTTTTACCGGTAGCCAGATTAAAAATTCAACTTTTTTCGGATCGGCTATAGTCATTATTTTTTCACCAACAGAAACTGGTTTACCTTGCCACTCATTTTTTTTATCAACAATGGCAATACCGTCTTGATCAGCATATAATTTGGAGTTTTTAAGTTTATCGCTAGTTGATTGAACCTCTGTTTTCTTTAAATCAACTTGTGCAGCTAGCTCAGCTAACTTTGCTTTTTCTTCATTATTTGAAAATGAAAATTGTCTGCTTCTTAAAAGCTCTTTTTCTGCAAT
>Ga0066377_10000307_pt1 | contig 11107 bp, 10 predicted proteins | sample Knorr_S23_td_Sur_FD_70946 | JGI IMG/M metagenome (GOLD analysis project Ga0066377, IMG submission 70946) | Marine microbial communities from Southern Atlantic Ocean transect - Knorr_S23_td_SurfaceB_ad_5m_LV_B | ecosystem: Environmental > Aquatic > Marine > Oceanic | place: Southern Atlantic...
CTTGCAGTATTTTCTTGTCCAACATAACAACCTTTTTTAAAGTCAATTCCATTTAGTTCATCAAAATTACATTCAATTCCAAATATTTTATTTTGAAGTGATTTTGTATCTTTTTGTGCTATACCCATTTGGTGGCTAAAATTATCATATCCTTCTACCTCTGAACTTTTCAATTCAAGTTTTTTTAAAGATAGATATAATTTTTCTAAGTTAATAATTAATCTTGCGCCTAAATTAATATTTCTAGGATCTAAAAGAATTGGATCATGACGATACTTTAATGTCAATCCAGGAATTTCTTTAGCACCATCTAAGTCTAAAAATTTTTCTTTACTAAGAGCTGCAACAACAAATTCGTTGCTCAAATTTAATATTTCAACTTTTGATCTTAGTTTATATAAATTTAGTTGTTTATATAAATCTTCAATGACATTTTTTTCACAATCTAAAAAAAAACCAGATTTATGTTTAATTACTAAAAAATCATAAAGATATTTACCCTGAGGAGATAATAAGGCTGCAAAAGATGATTTTTCATCTGTTACATTATTTATGTTATTAGTAATAATGTTTTGTAAAAATTCTTTTACATCTTCACCGTTTAAATAAAGCAAACCTCTATCTTCTAGTATATAAACATCATTTTTTTTCATAATTGATTGATTGTAACTAATAATATAATTACTTTTTTTACAAATGTTAGATTTAATTATCAAAAATGGTAGCTGTTATATTGATGGTAAACTTCAAAAAACAGATATTGGAATTGAAAAGAACAAGATCTCAAAAATTGGCAATTTGCAAAGTGAAAAGAGTAATGAAGAATTTAATGCAGAAAATTTAATTGTATTACCAGGCTGCATGGATACCCAAGTTCATTTTAGAGAACCTGGATCAACAGATGCAGAAGATTTAAATTCTGGAAGCAAGGCTGCAATTATGGGTGGAATCACAGCTGTATTTGAAATGCCAAACACCAATCCGCCTACCTCAAGTAAAAAAGAATTCCAAAATAAGTTAAATTTAGCAAAAAATAGAATGTATTGTAATTATGCATTTTATTTTGGAGCTACACCTGACAATCAAGAGGAGATTGCTGATTTAAAAAATTTAGAAGGATGTTGTGGAGTTAAACTGTTTGCAGGTTCATCCACTGGTTCTTTATTAGTTCATAAAGAGGAAGATATAGAAAAAGTATTTGAAAGCACATCTAAAGTTGTTTCTGTGCATTCTGAAGATGAAGAAATACTAAATATTAGAAAAAAACTTAGAGAAAAGGGGAATGTTTTATCGCATCCAATTTGGAGAAATGAAGAATGTGCAATTTCTTCAACAAGAAAGATTGTTAAAATTGCAAAAAGATTAAATAAAAAAGCTCATATTCTTCATGTAACTACAAAAGAAGAGGTAGATTTTTTATCTCAAAATAAAGGAAATATTACTTTTGAAATCACACCTCAACATTTAACTTTATTTTCTCCAGACTGTTATCAAAAATTAGGAACATTCGCTCAAATGAATCCACCTATCAGAGAAAAAATTCATTACGATAGATTGTGGTACGCAGTTAGAAATAATTTTAATGACACCATAGGTTCAGATCACGCGCCTCACTTAAAAGAAAATAAATTAAAACAATATCCAGATACACCGTCTGGGATGCCTGGAGTTCAAACTTTGATGCCTGTAATGTTAAATCATATTAATGAGGGAAGGTTAACCCTTGATCAATTAATCAAGTTTCTTTGCGAAAATCCTGTTAAAATTTTTGGCATAAAGAACAAGGGTTATATTAAAAAAGATTTTGACGCTGATTTTACAATTATTGATATGAATAAAACTATTGAAATTAAAAATGAGCAAATTCAAAGTAAATGTGGTTGGTCTCCATTTGATGGTTATAAATTTAAAGGCACTCCTGTATCAACAATAGTTAACGGCAAGATTAAAATGAAAGAAGGTAAAATAGTTGGTAATCCTGAAGGTGTTGCTCTTAAATTTGAATAATAAAATTTAAATACTTTTACTGGTATAAATATTTACAAGAGTTATTCCAACTACTATTAAAAACATTCCAAGAATAATCTGCCAACTAAGTGTTTGTTTGTAAAAAATGTATCCAAGAATTGCTATAGTAAATATACCAAGACCACACCATGTTGCATAAACAACAGCGAGCGGTAGTTTATGAACAACAATAGACAAACAGTAAAAAGCGCATAAGTAGAAAAAGGCTAAAGCAACAGTTGGCAGGGGTTTTGTAAAACTTTTGGTAACAGGGAGTAACATTGTACCAGCCACTTCAAAAAATGTAGCGAAGATTAAAAGAGAATAAGTTTTTAACATTTTATAAAATTTTATATTCAATCAAGTTTTGTTTAATTTCATCCAATATAGCAGGATCATCAATTGTTGCTGGCATTTTATATTCTTCATTATCTGCAATTTTTCTAATTGTTCCTCTTAAAACCTTTCCAGATCTAGTTTTAGGTAATCTTTTTACAACAATTGCTGTTTTAAAAGCTGCAACAGGTCCAACTTTTTCTCTTACCATTTGAATACATTCTTTAGATATTGTTTCGTTATCCTTTGACACTCCTGCTTTTAATGCAACTAAACCAATGGGTATTTGGCCCTTCAATTGATCTTTAATTCCTATAACTGCACATTCTGCTACAGATTGATTTTCAGACAACACTTCTTCAATAGCGCCAGTAGAAAGTCTGTGACCTGCAACATTTATAATGTCATCAGTTCTAGACATAATCCAAATATAACCATCTTCATCTATATGACCTGCATCATAGGTTTGATAATAACCATCATAGTTTGTCATATAATTTTCTTTGTATCTTTGATCAGCATTCCACAACGTTGGAAAAGTTCCAGGAGGAAGTGGAAGTTTAACTACAATATCTCCCATTTCGTTTGTGTTTGCTAAAGTTTGATCTGGTTTAATTACCTTTACATCGTATCCAGGTACAGCTCTACAGGCTGATCCATATTTAGTTTTTTGCATTTCAATTCCTGTACAATTAGAACTAATTGCCCAGCTTGTTTCAGTTTGCCACCAATGATCTATAACTGGTACTTTAAGTAAATTTTCAGCCCACTTGATTGTATCAGGATCAGCTCTTTCACCAGCTAAGAACAAAGATTTAAATGAACTTAAATCATACTTAGAAAAAAATTTACCTTCAGGATCTTCTTTTTTTATTGCTCTAAAAGCAGTAGGAGCAGTAAATAAAGATTTAATTTTATATTCAGAAATTATTCTCCAAAAAACACCTGCATCAGGTGTGCCCACAGGTTTACCTTCGAAAAGTACAGTCGTGCATCCTTTAAATAATGGTCCATAAACAATGTAGGAGTGACCAACAATCCAACCAATATCGCTTGCAGACCACCACACATCTTCTTCATCAATGTTATAAATATTTTTCATTGTCCACTTTAATGCAACGATGTGTCCACCAATATCTCTTACAATTCCTTTTGGTGTTCCCGTTGTTCCTGATGTATATAAAATATAAGCATAGTCATTGGCTGACATTTCAATACAATCAATATCTTTTGAATTTGCTAATGCTTCATCCCAACTTATTTCGCGTGGTGCATTTAATTTTATTTCATGATCTTTTCTTTGAAAGAAAATAACTTTATCAACTTTATGTTTTGCAATTTTTAAAGCGCCATCAATTAATGGTCTATATTCAACAGTACGTCCAGGTTCAAAACCACATGAAGCTGTTATTAAAATTTTAGCTTTGCTGTCATCAATTCTACTTGCTAGCTCATTTGATGCAAATCCGCCAAAGACAACCGAGTGAATTGCGCCAATTCTTCCACATGCAAGCATAGCTACCACTGCTTCTGGTATCATTGGCATGTATATTATAACTCTATCTCCTTTTTTAACGCCAAGATTATCTAAAGCACCTGCAAATTTTGATACTTTCCCTTTTAATTCTGTAAATGTAAACTTTGCTTTATTGTTTGTAATTGGACTATCGTAAATTAAAGCAAGCTTGTCTCCTTTGCCTCTTTCAATATGAAAGTCTAATGCATTGTAGCAAGTGTTAGTTACTCCGTCTTCGAACCATTTATAAAAAGGAGGATTAGATTTATTTAAAATTTTTGTAGGTTTTTTATACCAGAAGACATCTTCAGAAATTTTTTTCCAAAATTCCTCAGGATTTTGAATAGATTGACTATAAATTTCCCTATAATTGCCTGTCATAGTGATTTGCTTAAATGATTTATTTTTTTATGATTTAAAGCAACAGGTTGCATTTAATTTTAAAAAGTAAGTAAAATCAATACTTTTTCTAGGTTAAAAACTCTTCTATAAAATGAGTTTTATGATATTAAACCCCGTAACTTGGAAAGATTCTAAAGTCTTTCCCTAGTTTAAATTTAAACTAAAAAAAACTAACTAAGAGGGAGTTTTTTATGAAAAAACTTAAACTGTTTGCTTTAGCAGCTGTAGCTTTTCTAGGCTTTTCAGGTGTGGCAAACGCTGAAACTGTTATGCTTGCCTCTGATGACTTCGTAGGAATTTCATTCTGGATAGTATCAATGGCTTGTTTAGCTGCAACATTCTTCTTTTTCTTAGAAAGACAGTCTGTTCCAGCTGGTTGGAGAGTTTCAATCACTGTTGCTGGTTTGGTAACTGGTATTGCATTCATACACTACATGTACATGAGAGAAGTATGGATCATGACTGGTGAGTCACCAACAGTTTATAGATATATTGACTGGTTAATTACTGTACCTTTACTAATGTTAGAGTTCTATTTTGTTCTAGCGGCAGTAAGAAAAATTTCTGGAGGTATTTTCTGGAGATTGTTAATTGGTACTTTAGTAATGCTAGTAGGTGGATACTTAGGAGAAGCAGGTTACATGAACGCAATGCTTGGTTTCATAATCGGTATGGCTGGATGGATCTACATCTTATATGAAGTATTCTCTGGAGAAGCTGGTAAGTTAGCAGCTAAAAGTGGAAACAAGGCTCTTGTAACTGCTTTTGGTGCAATGAGAATGATCGTTACAATTGGTTGGGCAGTATACCCATTAGGTTACATTTTTGGTTACCTAGTAGGCGGTGTAGATGCTAACTCATTAAACGTAATCTACAATGCAGCTGACTTCTTGAACAAAATTGCATTTGGTCTAATTATTTGGGCTGCTGCAATGCAAATGCCAGGAGCTGCTAGAAGCGCTAAATAAGTATTAGCCAATAAAAGCTAATTTTTAAAAGGGCGGGTATGTTTCACATACTTGCCCTTTTTTTTTGATTAACTATATAAATCTTATGGCAAAAATTAAGTACATCGAACATAACGGCAAAGAACATGAAATTGAAGTTGCAAACGGTTTAACTGTTATGGAGGGAGCCATTCAAAATGGTATACCCGGTATTGATGCAGATTGTGGAGGCAGTATGGCGTGTGCGACTTGTCATGTTTATGTAAAAGATGAAAATTGGTTTTCAAAATTACCACAAAAAGAAACAGGCGAAGATGACATGTTGGATCAAGCGTATGAACCGAAATCAAATAGCAGATTGAGTTGTCAATTAATTGTATCTGATGAACTAGATGGTTTAACTGTTCACATGCCGGAGAAACAAATTTAATGATAAACACAGATGCAGTTGTAATTGGTGCGGGACCCACAGGTTTATTTTGTGCACACCAATTAGGTATCATTGGTTTAAAATGTGAAATAATAGATAACCTTGATAAAATTGGAGGACAATGTATTGAGCTTTATCCAGATAAACCAATATATGATATCCCTGCCATTCCAGAGTGCACTGGTGAAGAATTAACTAAAAATTTAATCGAACAAATTAAACCCTTTAGTATTAACTTTCATTTAAAAGACAGAGTTCAAGAAATTAAAAATGAAAAAGAAAAATGGATTGTAAAAACATTAAATGGAAAAGAATTTTTAACTCCTAATGTAGTAATTGCAGGCGGCGTTGGATCATTTGAACCTAGAAAATTTCCAATCAAAAATATTGAAAAATATGAAGGTAAATCAATTTTATATTCCGTAAAAGACAAAACAATTTTTAAAGATAAATCTGTCGTGATATTTGGTGGTGGTGATAGTGCCTTGGATTGGGCCATTGAACTTTCAAAAAATTCGAAAGTAACATTAGTTCATAGACGAGACGAATTTAGAGGAATGGCATCGAGTGTTGCAAAAGTTGATGAACTGAAAAATCAAAATAAAATTGATGTAATTACTAAGTTTTCAATAAAAGATGTTAAAGGAAATGGGACTTTAACAAGTATTGAAATAGCAGATGAACAGGGAAATACAAAAAATATTAAAACAGATTATGTTTTAGGCTTTTTTGGACTAATCATGCAACTGGGTCCTATTTTGGAGTGGGGATTAAATTTAGATAAAAAAACTATCCCAGTGAATACAGAGAACTTTGAGACAAATAAAAAAGGTATTTTTGCAATTGGCGATATTTGTACTTATCCAGGTAAATTAAAGCTAATTTTATCGGGATTTCATGAAGGAGCTCTTGCTGCAAGAGGATGTTTTAAATACGCAAGACCTGATGAGAAATTAAGATTTGAATTTACAACAACATCTAAAGCGGTTCAGGAAAGACTGGGCGTTAAAAAGTGATAGAACTATTTTCTGCAGATACTCCAAATGGAAAAAAAATTAGTATTATGCTCGAAGAGATCAATTTTGAGTATAAAGTTACAGAGATTAGCTTATCTAAAAATCAACAGCTAGAACCTGAATTTAAAAAAATAAGTCCTTTTGGAAAAATCCCAGTAATTATTGATCATAAAAATAATGAAACAATTTTCGAGTCTGGTGCAATTTTAATTTATCTAGGGGAAAAAAGTAACAAATTTTACGATGAAAAAGATAGACTGCAAATTAATCAATGGTTGATGGCTCAAATGGGGTTAGTTGGACCTATGATTGGGCAACACCATCAATTTCATCATTACAATCCTGGAAAAAGCGATTTTGGAGAAAATAGATATTTTGAAATTTCTAAAAGAATTTATAAAGATTTAGATGATCGATTGAGCGGTTCAAAGTTTTTAGCAGGTAATGATTATACGATCGCAGATATTGCTACATGGCCATGGATTGCAAGACATAATTGGCATGATATTGGATTAAGAAATTATAAATACTTGTGCAATTGGTTTGAAATAATTGCAGAACGACCGGCAGTGATTAAAGGCTATAAATTTATGGATAAAAATTCGGAGATACCAAAACCTTAATTAGTCGTCAGCGTAAACTTTCTCGTCTTTTTCGTGTTTTTCTTGAGCAGCAATACAAAGAGTTGCAACAGGTCTTGCCATTAATCTTTTTAAACCAATCGGTTCACCTGTCTCTTCACAAAAACCGTAGGTTCCATCTTGAATTTTTTTTAACGCTCCATCAATTTTAGAAATTAATTTAATTTGTCTATTGATCGCTCTCATTTCAACATTCTTTTCAGTATAAGAGCTTGCTTGGTCTACAATATCAGCTGATGCACTATTATCATCCATAGATGCTTGTGCGATTGCTTCGTTGTTTGATCTTTTTAAATCTTGTTTCCATTCATTTAATTTTAATTTGAAGTACGCTAAATGTTTTGCACACATATACTTTTCTGTTTCTTTTGGAGTGTATGTCTTAGAGATTTTAACCATCTTTAATTTTGAATTTGGTGAATATATTCATCAATTAATCAGTGTCAAGAACGCCTTAATCGTATAGATTTAAGAAAATGGCTTTAAATAAAAAGAATTTAAATAGCTGGTTTTATATTTTTATTACAAGCCATGTAATTCTGTGGACTTTGATTCCCTCTATTACCAACAATAATTTGCCATTAGATGTAATTGAACATTTGGCATGGGGAAGTAATTTAGATTGGGGATTTAATAAGCATCCTCCTATGGTTGCTTTTTTTTCAGAGATTTTTTTTAAAATTTTTGGCGCTCAAGACTGGGCTTATTATCTTTTAAGCCAATTTTTTGTGGTCATTTCCTTTTTTTATGTATTTAAGTTTTCAAATGAAATTTTAAATAACAAAACTTTAAGCTTAATTTCTGTATTTTTATTAGAAGGAATATTTTTTTACAATTTTACTACACCTGAATTTAACGTAAATGTCTGCCAACTACCTTTTTGGACTTTAACAGTTTATTTTTCATGGAAAATTTATAATGGCGATAAAGTTAAAATAGAAGACTGTTTACTTGTTGGTCTTTTTGCAGCTTTTGGATTTTTATCTAAGTATTTATTTGTTTATATTTTAATTTCTATCGATTTACTTTTTATCTATTTAATTTTTTTTAAAAAACAAAGAAAATGGGATCAAAAATATTTATATACATTAGTAATTTTCCTAATCATAATTATTCCTCATTTAATTTGGTTAGCAAATAATGATTATATCACAATTCAATATGGATTAAAAAGAACTGGAGTGGATGAAAGGTTTATATTTGATCATATAAAATTTCCAATTATTTTTATTTTGAAGCAAATTGGAATTTTAATTCCATTTTTATTTTTAGTATTTTTATTGATTAAAAAAATTAAGTTTAAAATTAATTTAAAAGATAAAAAAATACTTTTCCTAATTTTTATTAATGTTGTTCCAATAACATTAATGTTTTTAACTTCGTTTATTTTAGGCTCTAAAATCAGGACAATGTGGATGACGCCATTTTATTTATTTTTTGGAACATTATTTTTATATATTTTTAAATCTCAAATTAACTTGAAGAGAATAAATAAATTTTTGTTGAGTTTTATTATTATTTTTCTTTTATCTCCATTCATGTACGCTTTTATTTCTGTTTCAAAAGAAAATAAAAGAACTGACTATCCTGGAAAAGAAATTGCAAAATCGATAGAAGAAGTTTGGAATAAAGCTTTTTTAAATCAAATTAAATATGTTGTTGGGGATGAGTGGTACGCTGGAAATTTATCCTATCATATTTCTTCAAGACCTATTTGGTATCAAAGTATAAAAGGCAAAACCCACGAACTCGATCCAGATGGTGGAATTATTTATACAGATAATGCTGATGATTTAGAAAAAATTTGTCCAGGAGAATTTGGAAAAATAAATCAGCAAGGTTATTGTATGATTGGTATAAGAAAATAGAGAATTAATTGGTTGAATAAGACTAAATCTTTAAATAAATTTATATTTTATGAATTTAACTGAAGAGCAGATACAAAAATTTGACAAAGAAGGTTATCTTTTTTTTCCAGGTTTATTTAAAAAAGAAGAAGTTGAATATCTAAATTCAGCAGTCCCTGATTTATATAAAATTAAAGCAGAGTATAATTTTAGAGAGAAAGGGACAGACGTTGTTAGAACTAATTTTGCAGCGCACATGTACAGTGAACCATTTGCAAAACTTGCAAGACATCCAAGAATGATCCAACCCGTTGAGGATCTTTTAAAAGAAAAACTTTATATGCATCAATTTAAAATTAATGGAAAGATGGCATTCGAGGGAGATGTTTGGCAGTGGCATCAAGATTATGGAACTTGGTACAATGATGATTTGATGCCGACCTCAAGAGCAATGAATGTTGCAATTTTTTTAAATGATGTGACAGAATTTAATGGACCTTTAATTTTTATACCCGGAAGTCATAAAAAAGGAGTAATTGAAGCAGGACATGACACTTCAACTACTAGCTATCCTTTATGGACGATAAATAATGAAATTATAACAAAATTAGTAGACAGATCTGGAGGACAAAACGGAGGAATGGTAAGTCCAAAAGGTCCTGCTGGATCAATGATTTTATTTCATAGTTGTTTAGTTCATGCATCTAGCAATAATTTATCTCCTTTTAATAGAATTAGTGTCTATTTAAGTTTGTGTGCTGTTAGTAATCACATTCGAAGATTTAAACGAAAAGAATATATTGCTCATAGAGATTTTACACCGATTGAATGTTTACCTGATGATTGTTTAAAAAAAGATTATGAAGTTAATCTTCCATGGAAAAATGGAATTCCAAAGACAGCTTTTGAAACATCTTTAGATTTAATTTCAGAGTAAAAAGCAATTTATATGTATCTCTATTCTAAATTAGAAAGTTTAACTAAAGATATTAGTATTGCATTTATTGGATGCGGTAAATTTATTTCAATGTTCTTGTCTCAATTTAATCAATTACAAAAAATTAAAATAGATTCTATTGTAGACTTAAACATAGATCGAGCTAAACAAAATTGTAAAAATAGTGGACTTTCAGATCAAACAATTCAACAAATAAATTATTCAAAAAGTTTAGATAAAATTTTAAATAGAGAGATTGATATTTTTATTGAAGCAACTGGTAATCCTTTGGTTGGTACTAAGCATGCTGTTAAAATAATAAACCATAAAAAAAATATAATTATGGTTAATGTCGAAGCAGATATTTTATGCGGTAAATATCTTTCAGATTTAGCAATTAAAAATAATGTCATTTATTCAATGGCCTATGGAGATCAACCTTCTTTAATTATGGAGCAAATTGAATGGGCAAGATTAAATGGCTTTCATGTCACGTGTGCCGGAAAAGGAACGAAATATCATCCAAGTTTTGAATATTCTACCCCAGATACTGTTTGGGGACATTACGGTTTAACAAAAGAAAGGGCAGAAAAAGAATCTGGAATGAATCCAAAAATGTTTAATAGTTTTTTATGTGGAGATAAATCTGCAATTGAGATGTGTGCGGTTAGTAATGCTTCCAACTTAAAATGTCCTGATAACGGTCTAACTTTTCCACCTATTGGAGTTTATGATATTGCAAAAAAAATGGTGCCAAAATCTTTTGGTGGTCTAATTGATCATGATGGACAAGTTGAAGTGATATCAAGTATTGATTTAGAAAAAAAAGACATCCCTCATGATTTAAGATGGGGTGTATATATTGTTATTAAAGCACAAAATGAATATGTAAAAAATTGTTTTAAAGATTATGGAATGGTAACAGATAACTCTGGAAATTTTTCAGCAATATGGAGACCCTATCATTATGTGGGTTTAGAACTTGCTCAATCTATTTATTCAATTGCTTTAGATCAAAAGGCAACTGG
>Ga0066377_10000308_pt1 | contig 11102 bp, 11 predicted proteins | sample Knorr_S23_td_Sur_FD_70946 | JGI IMG/M metagenome (GOLD analysis project Ga0066377, IMG submission 70946) | Marine microbial communities from Southern Atlantic Ocean transect - Knorr_S23_td_SurfaceB_ad_5m_LV_B | ecosystem: Environmental > Aquatic > Marine > Oceanic | place: Southern Atlantic...
GGAGGACTTTTGGCAACAAATTTAACAAGTCTTTCCAATGCATCTAAATATTTTAAAACAGGACTTATAACCTACTCAAATAGTGCAAAAATAAAAATCTTAAAAGTTAATAAAAAAATTATAGAAAAATATGGAGCTGTAAGTTCTGAATGTTGTAAAGCTATGGCTGAAAATTTATCTAAAATATCTGACAGTAAAATCAATATATCTATTACTGGTATAGCGGGTCCAAAGGGTGGGACTAGTTTAAAGCCAGTTGGTTTAGTTTATATTGGTGTAAAATTTAATAATAAATTAATTATTAGTAAAAATAATTTTGGCAAGAAAAATAGAAATAAGATTCAAAATTTAGCTGTTAAAAAAGTAATTTCTATAGTTAATTCTTTAATATAAAAAAATAAATTTTAATTTTAAATATTTCAATTATTTTAAAAAAAACTATAGATTTTCAGCCCTTTTTTGAAAAGCATCGGCAATTTTATTTAATCCAAATTGAAAAGATTTAGACATGATTATATTTAAAAATTTATTTTTAATTTCAAAATCTACATCAAAGTGTACTTCGGTGAAATTATTTTTTTGAATAAATTTCCAATTATTTTCTAGATAATTTAATGGACCACCAATATTTGTTACATGAATCAAATCTTTTTTCTTATCTAGTTTGACATCACTTTTATAGGTATCAACAAAAGGTTTTTTACCTATTGTTAAATCTGCAATTATTTTAATATTATTTTCTTCTTCTTTTCTTTCATGCACCTTAGAGTCAATGCAAAATGGTATAAATTCTGGATACTTTTCAATGTCTAAAACAAAATCAATTAATTTTTTTTTATCACGTGCTATTTGACGTTTGAAAGATGCTTTTGGCATTAATTTTTGTTAATTCTGTTTTGTTGCAATTTTGCAAAGTCTTCATCGGCATGATAAGATGATCTCGTTAGTGGTGATGATGAGACAAGTAAAAATCCTTTTGCTTTCGCAATAATTGCTAGATCATCAAATTCTTCTGGATTATAATATCGACTTAAGGGATAATGTTTATTCGAAGGTTGAAGGTATTGGCCAATTGTTAAAAAATCTACATCAGCAACTCTAAGATCATCCATAACTTGTAAAATCTCATCTCTAGTTTCACCTAAACCAACCATTAATCCTGACTTGGTAAAAATATTTTTATTAATTTTCTTTACATTTTTTAATAACTCTAAAGATGCAAAATATCTTGAACCTGGTCTAACTTTTAAATAAAGGCTTGGTACAGTTTCAATATTATGATTAAAAACATCAGGGCTTGCTTTTAAAACTGTTTTATAAGAATCTCCCTTTCTTAAAAAATCAGGCGTTAATACCTCAATTGTTGTATTAGGATTTTTATTTCTAATTGATTTTATAACATTATAAAAATGCAATGATCCACCATCTGGTAAATCATCTCTATCAACAGAGGTAATAACCACATGTTTAAGATTTAACTTTCTTACAGCCTCTGACACTTTAATCGGTTCTTTTTCATCCAATTTTTTTGGCATTCCTGTTTTAACATCACAAAAGGCACAAGCTCTTGTACAAGTGTCACCCATTATCATAAAAGTTGCATGTCTTTTACTCCAACATTCAGTGATATTAGGACAATTTGCTTCCTGACAGACTGTTTTTAGATTAAATTTATTTACTGTGCTTTTAGTATAAAAAAACTCTTTGGTGTTTAGCAATTTAGATCTAATCCAAGAAGGTTTTTTTTTAATTGGATTTTCTTTTTTATTTATTTTTTCTGGGTGTCTACTTTCCATTTTCTTTTAATATATAAATAGTCTCACCATTTTTTCCAAACAAAAATTTTTCTCTTATTAAAATATCAATAAAGTCCAAATCTATATTATCACTTAACAGTGAGTTTTTATGCTCCAAATCAGATATTTTCGAAATTAATTTTTTTTGATCAATTTTTAATTTCTCGTATATTTCTTTTTTTTCAATGAATGAAATTAAACCTCGATTACCGTCTAATAGGTTGAAAAAAAAATATATAAATAAAAAAGTTATTATTAAAATAAAATAATTTTTTTTGATTTTTTCAATCATTAGTTAATTAGATTCATTTTAGATGTTTTTCCTATATCCTGTTCAATTCTTAAGAGCTGATTATATTTTGCAACTCTCTCTGATCTTGATAGTGATCCGGCTTTTATTTGGTTAGAATTTGTACCAACTGCAAGATCTGCAATAAAAGTATCTTCACTATCACCTGATCTATGAGAAATAATTGTTTTATAACCTATTAATTGTGCAAATTTTATTACTTCTAAAGTTTCGGTAACAGTGCCTATTTGATTTAGTTTAATTAATATTGAATTAGCAGACTCGCTTAAAAATCCTATTTTTAATCTTTGAAGATTTGTAACAAACAAATCATCTCCCACTATCTGAATTTTATTTTCTGTTTTTTTTAAAATTTTAGACCATGCTGACCAGTCATTTTCTGAGAAAGGATCCTCGATAGATTTGATTTTATATTTTTTAATCAATTCAACATATTTTTTTATAGAATTATCAACAGAAATATATTTGCTCGAATGAATAGAATAATTTTTTTTACGAAATAGTTCATTTGCAGCAACATCTAAACATATAGATATGTCTATACCGTTTACGAAACCAGACATTTTTATTGCTTTAACAATCAACTTTAGTGCATTTTCATTGTTATTTATCATTGGGGCAAAACCACCTTCATCACCAACAGAGGTTGAGTGTTTGCTTTTTTTTATTAAATATTTGAGATTATTTATTACCAAAAAGCACATTCTAATACACTCTGAAAAGGATTTGGCACTATCTGGCCTAATCATAAATTCTTGAATTCTTAATCCATTATTGGCATGAGCGCCTCCATTAATAATATTCATTAAAGGAAATGGAAGTTTAAATTTTTTTTTTACTAAGAAATTTTTATATAAAGGTATTTTTTTTATTTTAGCAGAAAGTTTCTTTACTGCCATTGAGACTGCTAGAATAGTATTGGCTCCAATTTTTTTTTTTTGTTTCGTACCGTCCAATTTTATTAAAATATGATCAATACGTTCTTGATCATGAATATTTTTATTTTTAAGTTTATTAGATATTATTTCATTAATATACTTAACGGGTTGAAAAACGCTCTTTCCAAGATATTTTTTATTATTTGAATCTCTTTTTTCGAATGCCTCATAGGTGCCTGTCGAAGCACCAGAAGGGCAAATTGCTGATGCACTTAGTTTTCCACTAAAAACTTCAACCTCAATTGTTGGATTGCCTCTGCTATCAAAAACTTGTCTTGCAACAATTTTTGAAATTTTATTCATTAATTTTTTTAACTAAATTATCAATTTCAACAATTTGGTTGATTAATGTATCTAATTTTTTTAAAGGAACCATATTAGGGCCATCTGAAGGAGCATTGTCAGGATCTTGATGGGTTTCTAAAAAAATAGCTGCAATACCTACTGCTACAGCTGCTCTGGATAAATATTCTACAAACTCTCTTTGGCCACCACTTTTATCACCCATACCACCCGGTTGCTGAACAGAGTGTGTGCCATCAAAAACAACAGGATATCCATTTTTAGCCATTATAGGTATTGAGCGCATATCTGAAACTAAGGTATTGTATCCAAAGCTTGCACCTCTCTCTGTGACTAAAATGTTTTCATTTCCTGAGTCTGATATTTTTTTTGTAACATTAACCATATCCCATGGTGCTAGAAATTGTCCTTTCTTCACATTAATTATTTTTTTTGTTTTTGCGGCAGCAATTAACAAATCAGTCTGTCTGCACAAAAAAGCAGGTATTTGTAAAATATCAACAAAAGGTGCAACAGTAGAACATTGATTTTCATTATGTACATCAGTTAAAATTGGTACGTTAAATTTTTTTTTTATATTCTCAAAGATCGGTAAAGATTTTTCCAAACCCGCTCCCCTTTCGCCTTTAAGACTAGTTCTATTAGCTTTATCAAAAGAAGTTTTGTAAATAAATCCGATTTTATACTTTGAACTAATTTCTTGAATTTTCCCAACCATATCAAAAGCATGCTGTTCAGTTTCTAATTGGCAAGGTCCAGCAATTAAACAAATTTTATTTATATTTGATATTTCTATATTATTGCATTTAACGATTTTATTAGTCATTATATTCCTTAGCTGCTTTAATAAATGACGAAAACAAAGGATGAGGTTTAAGAGGTCTAGACTTAAACTCAGGGTGAAATTGAACTCCAATAAACCACGGATGATTTTTAAGTTCAATAATTTCTGGCAATTTTTCATCTGGCGACATACCTGAAAATATCATTCCTTTTTTCTCAAATTGATCTTTTAAATTATTATTTACCTCATATCTGTGTCGATGTCTTTCTTCGATCATGGTTGATTTGTATATTTTTTTTATGGCAGAATTATTTTTTAATTTTGCCTTATATAAACCTAATCGCATTGTACCACCGAGTTTCTTGTCTGTTCCCTTAATTAATTTACCATCTTTGCTCCATTCGTTTATCAAGCCTATTACAGGGTAAATATTTTTATCTAATTCAGTAGAGCCGGCATTTTTAATTTTCAATATATTTCTTGCAAACTCAATTATTGCCATCTGCATTCCAAAACATATTCCAAAAAAAGGAATTTTTTTATCTCTGGCATATTTTATAGCCATAATTTTTCCTTCGGTTCCTCTTTTACCAAATCCACCAGGTATTAATATACCTGAAACTTTTTTAAGCTTTTCTTTAATTTGTCTTGGTTGAAACTTTTCAGAGTCTATTCTGATTAAATTCACTTTAATATTATTACTTAAACCACCATGAACTAGTGCTTCATCCAATGATTTATAAGCGTCTTTTAAATTTACATACTTTCCAATTATAGCAATATTGGTTGTTTTTTTATTTTTGAGTATAGAATTTGTAATTTTCTTCCAAGGTCTAAGGTTTGGTTTTCTTTTAGGCTTAATTTTAAAATATTTTAAAACTTGTTTGTCTAAATTTTGTTTAAAAAAACTTATTGGTGCTTCATAAATTGTTTTCACGTCTACCGTCTCAATAACATTTTCTATATCAACATTGCAAAAAAGAGAAATTTTCTTTCTTTGATCTATAGGGATAGATCTTTCTGATCTGCATATTACTATATCAGGCTGTATCCCTAGACTTCTAAGTTCTTTGACCGAGTGTTGCGTTGGTTTAGTTTTAATTTCATCTGAAGATTTTAAAAATGGTACAAGTGTTAGATGAATAAATAAAGTTTTTGCTTTTCCGTAATCATTAGAAAATTGTCTAATTGCTTCGACATATGGAAGACTTTCTATGTCACCTATTGTTCCCCCAATTTCACAAATTACAAAATCTTCATTTGTGATGTCTTTTTTTATAAATTCTTTTATTTGATCTGTAACATGAGGTATGACCTGAACTGTTTTTCCTAGGTAGCCACCTTTTCTTTCTTTTTTAATTATGTCACTGTAAATTTTACCAGTCGTAATATTGTCAGACTGTTTCGCTGAAATATTTGTAAAACGTTCATAATGACCTAGATCTAAATCTGTTTCAGCCCCATCGTCAGTAACAAAAACCTCACCATGTTGAAATGGACTCATTGTACCTGGATCTACGTTTAAATAAGGGTCCATTTTTCTAATTCGTACTTTGTAACCTTGGGATCTTAATAAATATCCAAGTGAAGCTGAGGAAAGTCCTTTACCCAATGATGAAACCACGCCGCCAGTGACAAAAATATATCGCGCCATGGAATTATTTTATAGACTTAAAAATTCAAAAATAAAAGAATTAATTATTATTATCGGGAACTTTTGGAGCTTCATCCACATTTTCCTCAATTTTATCAATAACAGACGTATCTGAAGCTATGTCTTTTCGAGAGACTATAGTTAATGCTAAACTACAAATTATAAATAATGTTGCAATAACTGCTGTAGATTTAGTTAAAAAATTACCAGCCGTTCTAGAAAACATAAAATTATCTTGAGACACCCCAATACCAAGCGCGCCTCCTTCTGATTTTTGAAATAATACAAGTAATACTAGGATTGCAGCTAGAATTATATTTAATACTAAAAGTATATTTTCCACGAGGTTTAAATAGTTGATTTTTTTATTATATCAATAAATTTTTTTGGATTTAATGATGCTCCTCCTATTAAAAAACCATCAATTCCTACAATAGAGGATAGCATAACAGCATTTTTGGAATTAACAGAACCGCCATACAAAATATTTACTTTTGAGTCTCTGTTTATTTTTTTTAAAATTTTTTTTATATAAAAAATAATTTTCTCTAAATCTTTAGGTTCTGGAATTATTCCTGTTCCTATTGACCACACAGGTTCATACGCAATTATTATCTTTTTCAAATTTTTAATGTTTTTAAGTCCTATGGATATTTGTTTATTAATAATTTTAAAAGTTAAATTTTTTTTTTTGTGACTTAATTTTTCTCCAATACAAAAAATTACAGATAAATTTTGTTTAATTGCAGATTTAATTTTTTTATTTATTAATTCATCATCTTCGCCTTCAAATCTGTTTTCAGAATGACCCAATATAACATATTGAGCTCCAGTATATTTTATAAGTTTTGGGTTTATAGAGCCTGTATAAGGACCAAATTCATAACTTGGATGACAGTTTTGTGCACCAACTTTTATTTTTGAATTTTTGAATTGTTCATAAAATTTTTTTAGTAGAGTAAATGGTGGACAGTAGATAACTTTATTTTTTTTGAAATTATTTAAACTAAGTAATTTTGATACGATTTTAACCTTTAAAATATCTTTAAAATCACCATTCATTTTCCAATTTGCAATAAAAATCATATTATTATTTGTCATTAAGAATAATTTAATTTATAGGTTTGTTTTTTATACATCAAAAAATAAACACTTTATATATCATGTTGAATAAATTAAGAGGATTTTCAAACAGTAAATTGGCCGGTGTGCTTATTGGAATAATAATAATACCATTTGTTTTTTGGGGGATGGGAAGTGTATTTAGCGGAGGAAATACAAATAATTTGGCAAAAATTAACAATGAAAGTATTTCTACTCAAGAATTTGTCAAATATGTAAATCAAGCAAAAATAGACTCTGAATATATAAAAAAAAATATTGAAAATAATGTAATTGAGGAATTTTTATCAAGTCTTATTTCTAATAAATTACTTGAAATGGAAATAAAAAATTTAAATGCATCAATTAGTGAGAATACCCTCATTAATAAAATTAAAAACAACAGAAATTTTCTTGATGAAAAAAATGTTTTTTCAAGAATTAAATATGAAAAATTTCTTTTAGAAAACAATTTAACTGCTCCAGATTTTGAGGGTAGACTTAAAGATCAAGAATTAAAAAAGAATTTATTTAATTATATTAGTGGTGGAATTAATTCTCCTTTTTTTTTAAAAAATAAATTTTTTTTAAATGAAAATAAGAAACTTGAAATTTCATATATTGATTTAGATAAAATTTATGAACTGGACACATCTAAAGAAAAAATTGATGAGTATATTTCAAAAAATAAATCTAAATTAGAAGAAGAAATTATTGATATTAAATATTCCAAAATTACCCCTACAGATTTAATAGAAATAAATGAATTTAATGATGAATTTTTTAAAAAAATTGATGACATTGAAAACAGTTTACTTAATGGAACAAATATCGAAACTATTAAAGATAAATATAACTTAAAATTAATATCTATAACTGATTTAAAAAATCATAATGATCAAGATGAAATAATAAAAGAAATCTATAATTATAAAAGTAAAGATAAAATAGGACTTATAGATAAAAATGATTTTTATTTGCTATATGAGATTTCTAATATTAAAAAATTATTACCAAGTATAAATGATTATCAATTTATTGAAAAAGTTCTTAAAGAATTAATTATCGATCAAAAAAATATATACAACCAAGAATTATTTAAAAAAATCCAAGAAAAAAAATTAAATGATGTTGAGTTTTTTAAAATTGCAAAAAATGATGACAACATAGAAAATATAACTTTAGAGACAATCAATAGTAACGAAAAATTTACAGTAGAATCTATTAAACTATTATACTCACTTCCAGTTGGAAGCTATTCATTGATAGGCGATCTTGATAATAAAATATACTTAACAAAAATTAATAAAATAAACAAAAACGACTTATCAAAAAATAGCGATAATCTAAATAATTATAAAGTTAAATCTGACAGACAATTAATATCTGAAATTTATGATTCTTACGATCTATCTTTAGGAAATAAGTATAAAGTTAAAATGTTTCAAAATACAATCGATAGAATTAAAAATAATTTTAGGTGATGCTTAATTATAGTTACGATCAATTTAAAAATAATTGTTTAAAGAAAAAAAATCAAACCTTGTATTTTTCTTTAAAAACAAATGGCTTAAGAGAAATTGAAAATTTAATTGAAAAATTTTTGTTAGAAAAAAATAGTTTTGTATTTGAGTCTGTTGAAAAAGGTAAAATAAAAGGCAGATATACAATTTTTGGTAAAAATCCCGATAAAATATGGGAATTTGAAAAAAACAGTTGTAAGTTATTTTATAAAAACAAAGTTATTTTTATAAAAGGATCTCCTAAAAACAATATAGAAAAAATCATAGAAAATTTTAAATTTAAATTACCAAAAGAATTGCCTCCAATAAGTTCTTTAATATCTGGTTACTTCTCTTACGATATTATAAGATACATAGAAAACATTCCTAATAATACTAAAAATGATTTAAAACTTCCGGATGCAAGAATTTTAAGACCCCAAAATTTAATTGTTCACGACAATTTAGAAAAAAAAATTTTTTATATAATAAATATTTTTCAAGATGAAAAAATAACAGACTTTAAAGAAAAATATGATGAAATTAAAAACTCTATTCAGGAAATGGTTTTTCTTTCAAATTATAAAATTAAAAATAAATTATTAAAAAATAAAAATAAAAATAAAAATAAAATTATCTCAAATATTTCAAAGAAAAAATTTTTAGAAAATGTAAAATTGGCAAAAAAATACATAAAAATTGGTGATATTTTTCAAGTTGTGCTTAGTCAAAGATTTGAAACAAAACTTACCAAAAGTCCAATAGAAATCTATAAAAAATTAAGAATTTCAAATCCTTCACCATTTATGTATTTTTTTAATTTTAGTGACTTTCAAATAATAGGTGCAAGCCCTGAAATACTAGTTAGGTTAAGAAATAACAAGATAACAATTAGACCAATAGCTGGCACTAGACCGAGGGGAGATAATCTAAAAAAAGATAAATTTTATGAAAAAGATTTATTAGCTGATAAAAAAGAATTAGCCGAACATCTAATGTTGTTAGATTTAGGCAGAAATGATGCCGGCAAAGTTTCAAAAATTAATTCAGTTAAAGTAACAGAAAGCTTTAAAATCGAAAAATATTCACATGTTATGCATATTGTTTCAAATGTAGAAGGAGTTTTTAATAATAAATACTCAAAATTTGACACTTTATTGTCAGGCTTTCCGGCTGGGACAGTTTCTGGAGCGCCTAAAATTAGAGCAATGGAAATAATTGATGAGTTAGAGACCACAAGAAGAAAAGTATATGCTGGTGGAATTGGATATTTCTCTGCAAACGGTGATTTCGATACATGTATTGCTCTTCGAACTGCTATTGCTAAAAATAATAAATTTTACGTTCAATCAGGAGCAGGAATTGTTGCGGATAGCAAACCTTTGAATGAGTATTTTGAAACGGTAAATAAAGCAAAAGCATTATTAAAATCTCTAGAATAATTAGAATGAGAATAATTTTAATAGATAACTATGATAGTTTTACATTTAATCTATTTCATTATTTGTCATCTTTAGGAGCTAAGGTTGATGTTGTAAGAAATGATAAAATTTCTGCTTCAACAATAATAAAAAAAAAATACAATAAAATAGTTATTTCACCTGGTCCAGGAAATCCAAATCAATCAGGAAACTGCATTGATATAGTTGATAAGCTTTATAAAACAAAACCTATTCTAGGAGTTTGTTTAGGACATCAAATAATTGGACAAGTTTTTGGTTCAAAAATAGTACAATCAAAAGAATTATTGCATGGAAAAACAAGTGAAATTTTTTCTTTAAAAAAAGGAATTTTAAAAAATTTACCCAAAAAATTTATTGCGACTAGATATCATAGTTTAATAATAGACAGAAAAACAATTTCAAATGAATTAGAAATAACAGCTTTAACAAAAAATGGTATTATAATGGGTATTAAGCATAAAAAATTTAATACACATGGTGTTCAGTTTCATCCAGAAAGTATAAAAACAGATTTAGGTTTAAAAATTTTAAAAAATTTTGTTTTAGAAAAATAAAAATGAAAAATATTTTAACAAAACTAAAAAAAAATATAAATCTTAGTTTTGAAGAAAGTAAAAAGGCTTTTGAAATTTTAATGGATGGAAAAGCGTCAGATCTAGAAATATTTGATTTTTTAACTTTTTTGACCAAAAAGGGAGAAGTATCAGATGAAATAGCAGGAGGCGTATATGTCCTTAGAAATAAGGCATTAAGAGTTAATGTATCTGATTGTATAGATACATGCGGTACAGGTGGTGATGGAAAAAATACATTAAATATTTCAACGGCATCAGCTTTATTATTAGCAAGTATGGGGATTAAAGTTGCAAAGCACGGAAATAAAGCCGTTTCATCAAAATGTGGTTCGGGTGACGTATTAGAAGCTTTAAAAATTAATATTAATTTAGATGCAAAAAAAATTATTGAACAAATAAATAATTATAACTTTGGTTTTATGTTTGCTCCGAATTATCACAGTGCAATGAAACATGTTGGTCCTATAAGAAAAAAAATTGGCAAAAGAACAGTTTTTAATATGATAGGTCCTTTAAGCAGTCCAGCTTTTGTTGAAAGACAAATAATAGGTGTTTTTGATAAAAAATTATTAAAAATATTCGCTGAAGCACTTAAAAACTTAGGTATTAAATTTGCTTGGATTGTAAATAGTGAAGATGGACTCGATGAAATTTCACCATATTCGAAAACAAATGT
>Ga0066377_10000309_pt1 | contig 10993 bp, 6 predicted proteins | sample Knorr_S23_td_Sur_FD_70946 | JGI IMG/M metagenome (GOLD analysis project Ga0066377, IMG submission 70946) | Marine microbial communities from Southern Atlantic Ocean transect - Knorr_S23_td_SurfaceB_ad_5m_LV_B | ecosystem: Environmental > Aquatic > Marine > Oceanic | place: Southern Atlantic...
ATGGAGGTGGTTCAAAAATACACAGTGGATTTCCACAATACTATGGCGGCATTCAACAACTTACCACCAAGTATTGAGCCGACTGCTACAGGACACATACTCGAACAAATCGAAATTGTTAAGCAAATCATAGAGAACGGATTTGCTTACCAAATAAATGGATCTGTTTATTTTGATGTAAAAGCCTTTAACGACTCTTCCGATTATGGAAAGTTGAGTGGCCGCAAGCTCGAAGATATGATTCACAACACACGTGAAACCAGCGGTCAGGGTGACAAAAGAAACCCTCAAGATTTTGCCCTTTGGAAAAAAGCTGAACCAACCCATATCATGCGTTGGCCCTCCCCATGGGGAGAAGGTTTCCCTGGTTGGCATTTAGAATGTACAGCCATGAGTACAAAGTATCTTGGAGAACAGTTTGACATACACGGAGGTGGTATGGATTTGAAGTTCCCACACCACGAATGTGAAATAGCTCAAGCAGAGGCTTTCGGAACTAAAAAACCTGTAAACTATTGGTTGCACGCAAACATGTTGACTTTAAATGGTAAAAAAATGGCCAAGTCAACGGGCAACAACATCCTTCCCCATGAAATGTTTTCTGGATCCAACCCGAACATTGACAAAGCATTTTCTCCATCAGTGGTTCGTTTTTTTATGCTTCAAGCCCACTATAGATCTGTTTTGGACCTAAGTAGTGTTGCGCTTTCTGCTTCCGAAAAAGGTTTCCGAAAACTCATGCAAGCAATTTCAGACACACCTAAACTGACAACAGCTACTGAAACAACAGGAATCGACATTGCAAATTGGCAGCAACGCTGTTACGATGCCATGAACGATGACTTCAACACACCTATCTTGATCGCAACTCTATTTGAGGGCGTTAAATTTGCACAAGCAGTTTCTGATGGAACTCAAACCATCACATTAAAAGATCGGGAACGCCTACACAGCGTATTTATGCATTTTGTGTTTGATGTGTTGGGACTTAGCGAAGAAATCCAAACTCAAGACGACCAACATCTTTCAGGGGCTATGAAACTACTTATTCAATTAAGAGAGGAGGCTCGGAAACGCAAAGATTTTAGCACCTCTGATCAAATAAGAGATCAACTAAAAGAAGCTGGGATTGAACTTAATGACGGTAAGGATGGAACCACTTACAACCTCAGTTAGGTGAAACAGATACTTATTTTTCCTTTTGTACTGATCATAAAGGCATATCAAACAATGATATCTCCTTTTTTTCCGGCTAGCTGTCGATTCAGCCCCACATGCTCCTCTTATGCCCTAGAAGCGTTTCAAAAACATGGTCCACTAAAAGGGGTTTGGTTAACGATAAAACGAATTGGCAAATGCCATCCTTGGGGCGGTAAAGGTCACGATCCGGTTCCATAAGTTTGAGTGACAATCAAAATCTTATATTTACATAAAATCAAAAAATGGTCTTTTTAAAATTCAATTGGGCACCTGACGAAGTTTTTATTAAAATTGGTTCTTTAGGCATTCATTACTACAGCCTGATGTTTATCATCGCTTTCGTGGCAGGTTATTACATCTTAAAAAGGATGTATAAAAATGAAGGAGTCTCTGATCATTTTCTAGAGCCATTGTTCGTTTACACAGTGTTGGGCACATTGATCGGTGCACGCTTAGGAGAGGTGTTTTTTTATAATTGGGAATATTTCCAAGACCATCTTGTCGAAATTCTCCTCCCTGTAAAAGAAGTAACCGATGGGAGTATGTTTTTTGGTTTGATTCAAGGCTGGGAATTTACAGGTTACAGAGGCTTAGCCAGTCATGGTGCTGCTATTGGTATTATCACAGCCATGATTTTATACAGAAAAAAATACCCCTACAAAACTGTGATTTGGATTTTGGACCGCATTGTCATTCCCGTGAGTTTTGGAGCGATTTTTATTAGAGTCGGAAACTTTTTTAATTCAGAAATAGTCGGTAAGTACACAGGAAGTAACTTCGGGGTCGTGTTTGAAAATCGTGGGGAAATTTTACCTAGACATCCTGCTCAATTATATGAATCTCTTGGGTATGTTTTTGTGTATTTGATTCTCCGACACATGTACTGGAACACGCAAAGAAAAGATCAATCAGGTTTTCTTTTTGGTGCTTTTCTAGCAATGATGTTCAGCGTTCGTTTTGTGGTTGAATTTGTCAAAGAAAGCCAAGGCGGGTTCGAATCTGCCTTAGGTCTTCTTTCTACGGGACAATGGTTGAGCATTCCCCTGATCCTAACAGGACTGATTTTTGCTTACCGTGCTCAGAAAAACACTTAAACTTCGCCTACTTTTTCTTGTTCAAAGTATCATACATGATTGGAGTGGCTATAAACATGGAGGAATAAGTTCCTACCAGTACACCTACAATCAGAGCAAACATAAACCCACGAATTGCTTCCCCACCAAAGAAGAAAATAGATAACAACACAACCAAAGTAGTCAATGAGGTGTTGAGAGTACGACTAAGTGTGCTGTTCAAAGCACTGTTAACAGTACGCCCAAAAGGCCAACTGCTATGAGCACGAGCAAACTCTCGTATGCGGTCAAACACAACCACAGTATCATTTAGTGAGTACCCAATAACTGTTAAGATTGCTGCAATAAAGGCTTGGTTAATCTCCATGCTGAAGGGCATAAAAGTATAGGTGAGTGAGAATATCCCTAGAACAACCAAAACGTCATGGAATACAGCGGCTACAGCACCCAGAGAGTACTGCCACTTACGGAAACGTAAAAGAATGTATAAAAACACAACGATGAGCGACCCAAAGACCGCTAGGAAAGAATTCTTTTTGATGTCGTCAGCAATCGTTGGGCCTACCTTAATAGATGACATAATACCCACTTGCTTGTCCTCACTTCCGCTGACAAAAGCATCCAAGGACAATCCTGCAGGCAAATAGGGTTGCAAAGTGGTAAAAATCAATCCTTGAATTTCATTATCCACAGCAACACCTTCTACATCTACCTTGTAGTTGGTCGTTATTTTCAACTGATTTTCTTTACCATATGTTTTGGCTTCAACACTACCTAAAACCGCTGCCAAATCAGACTGTACTTCAGAAGAATTCACAGCCTCATCAAAACGGACCGTATAAGAACGTCCTCCCACAAAATCTACCCCTTCATTCAACCCGTTGGTAAACAAAGAAAAAACAGCGACTGTTATAAGGGTACCAGAAACGATGTATGCAATTGTTCGCTTACCTAGAAAGACAATGCTCAAGTTTCTAAATAGGTTTTTAGTAAGTCCTGTAGCAAATTGTAGACTGTTCTTTCTTTGGAGGTGACCATCCACTAAAATTCTTGTAATAAAAATGGCCGTAAATAAAGAAGTTGCGATACCAATAAGTAAGGTGGTAGCAAATCCTTTAATAGGTCCTGTACCAAATACAAATAGAATCAAAGCTGTCAGTCCAGTAGTAATGTTTGCATCTAGGATTGATGAAAGTGCATTTTGAAAACCATCGGCAACAGCTTGTTTTTGCCCTTTTTCACGGACAAGTTCTTCTCTTACACGTTCGAAGATGAGTACGTTGGCATCAACTGACATACCGATTGTTAGGACTATACCTGCAATACCAGGGAGTGTGAGTACGGCACCTAGCCCTGCTAGGATTCCGAAAATCAACACAATATTTAAAGTCAATGCGATATCAGCGTACAATCCAGCACGTCCATAATAGAACATCATCCAAACAAGAACCAGCAACAACGCAATCGCGAAAGAATTTACACCACTCCGAATGGCTTCAGCACCTAAAGAAGGTCCAACAATTTCGGATTGAATAATTTCAGCAGATGCAGGTAATTTACCCGCACGAAGTACGTTTGCTAAATCTATGGCTTCATTAAGGGTAAACTGTCCAGAAATTTCTGAGCGTCCTCCCGAGATAGCTCCTTTAGAAACTCCAGGAGCAGAATAAACCACATCATCCAAAACGATGGCAATGTTGCTTCTTTCTCGGAATGCTTTGCCTGTCATATCTTCCCAAGTACGGGCACCCTTTCCGTTCATCTGCATGCTAACTGCAGGGCTGCCCACTTGATCATAAGTTTGTGCCGCATCTACAATCACACTGCCGCTTAAAGGGGGTTGATTGGTGCGATTCGATCGAATGGCATATAGGTCTAAAAGCTCAGAGTCTTTCTCAGATTTTCCCCATAAAAATTTGGTGTAACGTAGTTCTGAAGGGAGTAATGCACGTACTTCAGGCATATTGAGGTATCCGGTAACTTTTTGCTGGTCTTTGGCAGCAAATTGTGCCAAAACAGGACCACCTTGAAAGCCCGATCCAACGATCAAATCGTACAGCGGATTTTGGTTTAAAGACACCGAATCTTGTTGGGCTTCTACATCCGCCAAAAGGTCATCAATTTCAGATTTTTCACTGGCTTCATCAACCGTAAACTCAACGAGCCCCTTGAGAGTTTCATTGGTCTGTGCCAAAAAAGTAAAGTACTTGTCATTTGACTCTGTTTCCCAAAATTCGAGTTGAGCAGTGCTTTGTAATAAATTTTTCACACGATCGATATCTCGTGCACCGGGCAATTCAACTAGAATACGCCCGGAGTTTCCAAGGCGTTGGATGTTTGGCTGGGTCACTCCAAATTTATCGATCCTTTTGCGCAGAACTTCAAAAGCAGATACGATAGATTCGTCAATTTTTCTACTAATGATGGGTTTCACCTCATCATCTGTCATGTTAAAATTGATCTCATCACTGAGTGTTCGATTGGCGAAAATATCAGGACTTGCAAGTACTTCGTCTCCTTTGAGATTATCAAAGGCCTTAAAAAAGCTTTCTACATAACTCTCGTCTGTTGACTTTTGTAATTCATCTGCTTCCAAAATCGACTGATTAAACAATGGATTACGTGTGTTGTCTGCCAAACCTTTGAGTATGTCTTTAACAGAAATTTGCAGTATGACATTGATCCCTCCTTTAAGGTCAAGGCCTTTATTAAGTTCCCTTGCTTTGGCACTGTTGTAAGTTGTAAAGCCATACAAACTGTTGTTGCCAATAGAGTCTAAATAGGTTTGTTGATATTCGTCTAACGACTCAAAATAGTCTTTGGAATCGGAGTCAACTTGCGCTTGAGCATAAATTTGCGCTTGCTTTTCGGTTTGATTGACAATAAATGTAAAGGACAGTTGATACAAACTGGCCAACCCGAACAAAAAGGCAAAAACTTTTACCAGTCCGTTATTCTGCATGATGTTTGTTTTAATTTATTAAAGGCAGGCAAATATAGGGTTTCCTAAGGATTCTTTTTGAATCCCTAGGTCAAACACCTTTTACTTATCCGCCCAAAACTTGAGAGAGTGCTCCGTTCATATTACGCACGGCATCAGCACTTTGGTTAAACTTCTTTTGTTCTTCTTCATTCAGCTCCAAATCTACAATACTTTCCCAGCCAGATTTACCGATGATAGTAGGTACACCTATGCAAATGTCAGATTGTCCATATTCTCCTTCAAGCATCACAGAACAAGGAATGATTCTTTTTTGATCATTTAAAATGCTATCTACTAGATAAGCAACAGACGCACCAGGAGCATACCAAGCAGATGTGCCTAAGAGTTTAGTCAATGTAGCCCCACCAACCATAGTATCTGCAGCCACTTGATCGAGTTGGGCTTTGGACAAAATTTGACTGACAGGCAATCCGTTATAAGACGCCAAGCGAGTTAGCGGAATCATGGTTGTGTCTCCGTGTCCACCAATAACCATTCCATGTATGTCGTTGGCGGGTTTTTCTAAGGCTAGAGATAAGTAGGTTTTAAAGCGACTGCTGTCTAATGCACCTCCCATTCCAATGATGCGGTTTTTTGGCAATCCTGTGGCTTTAAGTGTTAAATAGGTCATCGTATCCATAGGGTTAGAAACCACGACAATCACAGCATCCGGAGAGTGCTCTAGCACTTGATCGGCTACACTCTTTACTATACCAGCATTGATTCCTATAAGTTCTTCTCGGGTCATTCCCGGTTTTCTAGGGATACCTGAAGTAATAACCACCACGTCGCTGTTGGCGGTTTTGCTATAATCTCCAGTAGTTCCAACAATACGTGTGTTAAAACCGAGTGTTGTAGCCGTTTGCATCATATCTAAGGCTTTGCCTTCCGCAAAACCTTCCTTGATGTCGAGTAAAACAACTTCGCTAGCCATACGCTGAAATGCTATGGCATCGGCACATGTAGCACCTACGTTACCGGCGCCAATGATAGTGACTTTCATTTTAATGTTATTAAATTTTTAAAAAATAGTTTGTGCGGATTTATCATGAATAACCAACTTGATGTTATGCATCAATATTAGCATAAATGGCATTTTTCTCAATAAACTCACGTCTTGGTGGAACTTCATCGCCCATCAACATAGAGAAAATCCTGTCAGCCTCACTTCCATTGTCGATAGTGACCTGACGCAATGTTCTAAATTCCGGATTCATGGTAGTTTCCCATAATTGTTCTGCATTCATCTCTCCCAAACCTTTGTAGCGTTGGACCGAACTACCCTGCCCAAATTCCATTTGCAAGCGATCGCGCTGGTTGTCGTTCCAAGCGTATTGTTTTTTGGTCCCTTTTTTAACCAAATACAATGGAGGCGTAGCTATGTATACATAACCATTCTCAATCAGCTCACGCATATAACGGAAAAAGAAAGTCAATATCAATGTTGAAATGTGACTACCGTCTACATCTGCGTCACACATGATCACAATCTTGTGATAACGCAATTTTTCCATATTGAGTGCCTTACTGTCCTCTTCGGTTCCAATAGTCACACCCAAAGCGGTGTAAATATTTCTAATTTCTTCGTTCTCAAAAACTTTGTGCTGCATGGCTTTTTCAACATTAAGAATCTTACCGCGCAGTGGTAAAATGGCTTGAAAGTGGCGGTCACGACCTTGTTTAGCAGTTCCGCCTGCAGAATCACCCTCAACTAAGAAAACTTCACATTCTATTGGGTCTTGTGACGCACAATCGGAAAGTTTTCCTGGCAGCCCACCACCACTCATGACGGTTTTGCGCTGTACCATTTCACGGGCTTTACGTGCAGCATGCCTTGCTTGTGCAGCAAGAATTACTTTTTGTACAATCGTTTTGGCGTCATTTGGATGTTCTTCCAAATAATTTTCAAGCATTTCTGAAACCGCTTGAGAAACTGCTGAAGTCACTTCGCGATTCCCAAGTTTGGTTTTTGTTTGACCTTCAAATTGGGGTTCAGCTACCTTAACTGAAACAATGGCTGTGAGACCTTCTCTAAAATCATCACCCGATATCTCAAATTTGAGCTTGTCCAACAGTCCCGAAGCGTCCGCATATTTTTTTAGAGTTGAGGTAAGCCCTCTTCTGAAACCAGACAAATGGGTTCCTCCTTCATGCGTGTTGATGTTGTTTACATAGGAATGTAAATTTTCATTAAAAGAAGTGTTATAAACCATGGCTACTTCGACAGGAATGTCGTTTTTTTCACCTTCCATGGAAATCACATCCTCAATCAATGGCTCTCTGTTGGCATCTAGAAAACGAATGAACTCTTTCAATCCTTCTTGAGAATGAAAAAGTTCACCAGATGGATTACCTTCATCGTCAAGGACACGCTCGTCCGTAAGTCTGATACGAATCCCCTTATTCAAATAAGCCAACTCTCTTAAGCGCCCTGCCAGGGTATCATAATTATACTCAGTGGTTAGAGTAAAAATACTTTTATCAGGTGAAAAAGTGACAATCGTTCCTGTTTTGTCAGTTTTGCCAATGGTTTTGACTGGATATAATGATTTGCCACGTTCGTATTCTTGTTCCCAGACTTCACCATCACGGTGTACGGTCGCTCTCAAATGATCAGACAAGGCGTTTACACAAGAAACCCCTACCCCATGCAGACCTCCTGAGACCTTGTAAGAATCTTTATCAAACTTTCCTCCAGCACCGATCTTGGTCATGACTACCTCGAGGGCAGAAACACCTTCTTTTTTATGGAGTCCTACGGGGATTCCCCGTCCATTATCCTCAACAGTGATGGATTGGTCTTTATTGATGGTTACAGATATTTCGTCACAGTGGCCTGCCAACGCCTCATCAATAGAATTATCTACCACTTCATAAACCAAATGGTGTAAACCGCGTACGCCTACATCTCCAATATACATGGAGGGACGCATACGTACGTGCTCCATTCCTTCTAAAGCCTGAATACTATCTGCTGAGTATTGGTTTTTCGGGTTGTTTTCGCTCATAAATTAGTTTGTTTTTTTAGCAAAATCACATTCTACCAAATATACCCATAACTAGAGGATTACGACCGAAAATAAAAGCTGTAAAAGGGTTAAGTTATCAACATTTATTGTGGAAAATAAAGAGATTTTGAAAGAGCAAAACCGATTATTCCTTATAAGCGTCAAGATGCACTTGACCAATGGCTCTTCCGGAGGGCTCGTTCATGTTTTGAAAAGAAGCATCCCATGCCAATGCAGTAGGTGTACTACATGCCACAGAAGGCACAGAAGGAACTGTCAAAGCAGCTGTATCCGACGGAAAATGCTCTTCAAAAATACTTCTGTAATAATATTCTTCTTTCGTTCGTGGCGTTTGAACAGGAAAACGATGCTGAGCTGTTTCCATCTGAGTGTCTGTTACCTCTGTATTAACCACTTCTTTGAGTGTATCTATCCAGTTGTATCCAACACCATCGCTAAACTGCTCTTTTTGTCGCCATGTAACACTCTCTGGAAGATAATTCTCAAAAGCCTTACGGACGACCCATTTTTCCATCCGTTCTTCCGTAATCATTTTGTCAGCAGGGTTGATGCGCATAGCGACATCCAAAAACTCTTTGTCGAGAAAAGGCACACGACCCTCTATACCCCATGCTGCCAAGGATTTGTTGGCACGCAAACAATCGTACTGATAAAGTTTGTCGAGTTTTCTAACGGTCTCTTCATGAAATTCTTGAGCATTGGGTGCCTTGTGGAAATACAAATAACCACCAAAGACTTCGTCTGCTCCTTCTCCTGATAATACCATTTTAATGCCCATTGACTTAATCACACGAGCCAATAAATACATAGGTGTTGACGCACGAACCGTGGTGATGTCATAGGTTTCAAGGTGATAAATCACATCACGAATTGCATCTAAGCCCTCTTGTATGGTAAATGTAACCTCATGATGCACTGTGCCGATGTGGTCTGCTACTTTTTGGGCAGCCGCCAAATCGGGGGAACCATCAAGACCAATAGAAAAAGAATGTAATTGTGGCCACCAAGCTTCATTTTGATCATCGGACTCAATGCGGTTTTTGGCAAACTTTTTTGCCAATGCAGAAGTGATCGAAGAATCGAGACCACCCGACAGCAACACTCCATAAGGAACATCGCTCATCAATTGACGATGAACGGCATCTTCTAACGCTTGCCCCAAATCATCAATACTAGTTGGATTATCTTTAACTGTTTCGTAAGAACGCCAGTCACGCTTGTACCATAGCTCTAGCTCTCCTTTTTGGCTGTCATAATAATGTCCTGGAGGAAATACTTCGATTTTATTACAAAAGCCCTCTAAAGCCTTTAATTCGGAGGCTACATAGAGCGTTCCTTCAAAATCCCATCCCATATAGAGAGGAATGATGCCCATGTGGTCTCTGGCGGCTAACAAACGATTGTTGGCCTGATCATACAAAACAAAACCAAATATACCATTGAGATCATCCAAGAAACCGACCCCTTTCTCACTGTATAGAGCCAAAATAACCTCACAGTCAGATCCTGTTTGATAGGCGTAGCTGGGAGTCTGTTTACGCAGTTCACGGTGGTTGTAAATTTCACCATTGGCGGCTAAAATCAATTGGCCATCTTTACTAAACAGGGGTTGCTTTCCTGAGGCAGGATCTACGATGGCAAGTCTTTCATGAGCCAGTACAGCGTGGTCAGAAACATGTATTCCACTCCAGTCGGGTCCACGATGACGTATGCGTTTGGACATTTCCAAGAGTTGAGATCTCAACTCTTTGATGTCCTCTTTTTCGTTAAATGCACAAACAATTCCACACATTGTAATAATTTTTAGCAAATATAAGTTTATGGTTAATAATATGTATGCATAATCATTAAAATAATATAAGGTATAAAGTGTTTTATACAATATGATTAAAATATTAAATCAAAGTAATTGATTTAAATCAAAAAAGTTTTATTTTTTTTCTTTAAGTCTTGCTATTTTTAGGGTCTAAACATGAAAGAATCCATTATTTCACTACAAGATGCTCGTATAGAGCAACACAACAAGACGGTGCTGTCGGATTTGAATTTGGACATTCCTCTAGGCTCGTTCGTTTATTTGATTGGAAGAACTGGAAGCGGCAAAAGCAGTTTACTGAAGACCTTGTACGGCGATCTGAAGCTACAACAAGGCGAAGGATCGATAGCTGGTTTCGATTTGGCCAAGCTCAAGGAACGTAAAATTCCGGATCTACGCCGAAAGCTTGGGGTGGTGTTTCAGGATTTTCAGTTGCTTCCCGACCGAACCATTGAGCGCAACCTAGATTTTGTGTTACGAGCCACAGGCTGGAAAGACAAACAAGAGCGCACTAAAAAGATTGACGAGGTATTGGATTTGGTGGGGCTAAAAGACCGAATAAAGCATTTTCCAAATGCACTTTCGGGCGGAGAACAACAACGCATTGCGATTGCTCGTGCATTGTTGAATGACCCTGATATTATACTGGCTGACGAACCCACCGGCAATCTAGACCCCATCACGAGTTTAGAGGTTATGGAGTTACTGCGCAATATTAACCAAAAAGGCACGACCATACTTATGGCTACCCACGACTATAACCTGATCTCAAAATACCCTAACACGACATATAAATGTGAAGAAGGGAAACTATCTGAGATCAAGAAAACAACCCCTTAATCTATGAATGTAGTTGTTTGTGTTGGGTATTTGGACAAACACACGCGGTTTT
>Ga0066377_10000310_pt1 | contig 10986 bp, 9 predicted proteins | sample Knorr_S23_td_Sur_FD_70946 | JGI IMG/M metagenome (GOLD analysis project Ga0066377, IMG submission 70946) | Marine microbial communities from Southern Atlantic Ocean transect - Knorr_S23_td_SurfaceB_ad_5m_LV_B | ecosystem: Environmental > Aquatic > Marine > Oceanic | place: Southern Atlantic...
TTCGCCTTGTCGAGAAGCTTCTTCTCCTCATCGGTAAGGGATCCGAAGCCCTCAGCGTTGATTTTGTCGAGGATGCGGTCGACTTCCTTCTTCATCGCTGGACGGTCCAGGGTGTTGATCTTGAACCGGTTTCCGGTTTTTTCCTTAACCGCCTTGGCGCGCTTGGCCCACTTGGGCGCTTCGACGGTTGCTTTTCCCGCGGTCAAGCGACGAAAGAATTCTGTCACGGTGGAAATTCCCATCAGTTTTCTTTCGTAAATGTAAGCCCCGAGCATGCCTCCCAGGTGGGCGGAGTAGGCGGTGGCGTTGCCACCGACCCCGGGCAGTTCGGCAAACAGGAGGAAGAAGCCCTGAAAGCCCAGCAAAACCCAGAGAAGTTGTTTTCCCGTAAAATGAATGGGAATAAAGAGGAAAGACATGGGCGTGTTCCAGCGATATCGGCAAAACAGGAGCAGGATGCCAAATACGCCAGCGGAGGCCCCAATGACCCCTGAACTGGCCCCGGCGAGGAAATGCACGCAGGTCCAGATTACGCCCCCGGAAAGGACACAGAGAAGGAATAACTCCAGAAATCGCTCGGATCCGATCCGGGTTTCAATTTCCTTTCCAAACCAGTATAGCATCAGACAGTTGAACAAGAGGTGCCATGGGAGCGCCCCGCTTGAATCGTGCAGGAACCCGTATGTCAGGAGCGCATGAATCCATCCCTCACTCAGCCGGCCCAGATTGAGCGAAAAATTCTGTTCCATAAAGTCGGAGCCGATCCAGTGGCGAAAGATATTCTGCAGGAGAAAGACGGCAACCAAGACGATGAGAATGGCCTTGATGGCCCATTCCGGCCGGTTGAAATGGGCCGGATTTTCTCGCATGTAACTGCGGCTGTAAATACTCATAGAGGATTAACATTATGAATCCGCCTTTCCTGCCGGAGCAAGTCATTCCTCCAATTCCCTGCACGATCTCCTTGACACGGTCATTTTTTCGGCTGAGGAATCTTGGCGTTATGGCAGACAAAGACGACAAGTGGCCTGAAAATATCAAGGGTAAGTTCTACGTTGATGAGCAATGCATCGACTGTGACCTGTGCCGTGAAACTGCGCCGGATTTCTTTTCCCGGAACGAGGACGGTGGTTATTCCTTTGTTCATGCACAGCCGGAAAGTGATGAAGACATCGAGGCTTGCATGGAAGCCCTTGATGGTTGCCCGGTTGAGGCCATCGGCGACGACGGCGACGAAGACTAACAGCTCTTCCTACCGGGCGATATCGTCCCGGGTCAGGCAGCGGATCTGCCGGGCGCGCAGAACCGACTCGGCAAACTCATTGTCTTCCACATTCATGGCGATGGCCGATCGGCCCTTGGGTCGCATGATGAATGGATACAGGTAATGGATGTTGATTTCCGCCTCCAGGAGGGCGGACGTCAGGTATTTCAAGTCGGCTTCGGTACGGATCTCGGCTGCGAGAATCGAGGTTTCGGAAAAGGAATATCCGAATTCCCGCAGCATGCCACGGGCCGCTTCCGGGTAATCCGGGATGAAGCGCATGATTGTGCACTCGGTGGAATCCAGCTGGGAAAGGGCGATAATGTGAATGTCCCGCTGGTTGAACCGTTGTATTAATTCGTTCAGCCGGCCGACTTTATTGTCCGCAAACACCGAAAACTGGAGAACGGGCTCCCGTTCCCTCGACTGCAAAATATCGGATTCCATCGACTAAGTGGGTTGAAGTTTGGTAAATTCCTGATGCTCTGGCAAATCCAAACCGCTGAGCGGACCAGCAATTGAGCGAGAATAGCCTTGAGTGGTTGACGAAAGCGGTTTTTCTGGGACAGCTTATCTCGAATAATAGGACAAGTAATGGGAAAAAGTCTGTTTGAAAAAGTATGGGAAGCGCATTCCGTCCGGGAATTACCGAACGGACAGACGCAATTATTGATCGGAACGCACCTCATTCACGAGGTCACGAGCCCGCAGGCATTTGGCATGCTGCGCGAGCGTGGTATTTCGGTAAAGTATCCGGAACGCACGTTTGCCACGGTGGACCATATCGTGCCGACCAATGAAATGAACGAGCCCTACAGCGACCCGCTGGCACAGGCCATGATTGAGGAACTGCGCAAGAATTGCGCGGAAAACGACGTTACTTTCTTCGACACCAACACGGGCAAGCAGGGTGTCGTGCACATTGTTGGACCGGAACAGGGCATCACCCAGCCGGGAACGACCATTGCCTGTGGTGATTCGCATACTTCCACTCACGGGGCCTTTGGTGCCATCGCTTTCGGAATCGGCACCAGCCAGGTCCGAGACGTGCTGGCCACCCAGACCATGGCCCTGAACAAGCTCAAGGTTCGCCGCATCAACGTGGATGGCCAGCTCTCCCCAGGGGTCTACGCCAAGGACGTCATCCTGCACATTATCCGCACTCTGGGTGTGAATGGTGGAACTGGATACGCCTACGAGTATGCGGGTGAAGTCTTCGACAATTTCTCCATGGAAGAGCGGATGACCGTCTGCAACATGTCCATTGAAGGTGGCGCGCGTGCCGGTTACGTGAATCCGGACGAGACAACTTTCGAATACCTGCAAGGCCGTCCGTATGCGCCCAAGGGCGCAGACTGGGAGGCCGCAGTGGAGCGCTGGAAGGGCTATGCGTCGGATGCGGACTGCACTTACGATGATGTGATCAACATCCGGGCGGAGGACATTGCCCCGACGGTGACATGGGGAATAAATCCCGGGCAGGGCGTTTTCATCGATCAGAATATCCCGAAAATTGAAGAAGGCAGGACGGAAAGCGAGCGCGCCGGAATCGAGGAAGCGCTTGAATACATGAAGTTTGAGGGCGGTACAGCGATCAAGGGCGTCAAGGTGAACGTCGCCTTTCTTGGATCCTGCACCAACGGGCGCCTGAGTGACCTGCAGGAAGTGGCCAAGTACTTGGAAGGTCGCAAGGTGGATCCCTCCGTCAAGGCGATCGTCGTGCCGGGTAGCCAGGTAGTGGCGAAGATCGCCGAGGAACTTGGCTTGAACAAGATCTTTTCCGAAGCAGGCTTTGAATGGCGTGGTGCCGGGTGCTCCATGTGTCTGGCCATGAATCCGGACAAGTTGGTTGGTGATCAGCTCTGTGCCAGTTCCAGCAACCGGAACTTCAAGGGCCGTCAGGGCAGTGTGACCGGACGCACCATCCTGATGAGCCCGTTGATGGTGGCGGCCGCGGCCGTGACCGGTGAAATCTCGGACGCCCGGGAAGTTTTTGGAATTCTTGAACCTGCATCGGTTTAACCCGGTCCAAAAGGAAATTGCAGATATGGCATTGGAAAAAATTACACAAGTAAGTGGTCGTGGTGTCCCGGTTCCCGGGGACGACATTGATACCGACCGCATCATCCCGGCGCGCTTCATGAAGTGTGTCACCTTTGACGGGCTGGGGGAGTTCGCCTTTTACGACGTGCGTAACGACGAGGAAGGCAACACCCGCGCCCATCCCCTTAACGAGGAACGCTATGCCGGCGCCAGCATTTTGATCAGCGGCAACAACTTCGGATGCGGAAGCAGCCGTGAGCACGCCCCGCAAGCTCTTTACCGGGCCGGTTTTCGGGCGATCATCGCCGAAGGGTTCGCCGAGATTTTCTTTGGCAATTCAACCCAGTTGGGCATTCCCTGCGTTTGCGCAAGTAGTGATGACATCAATACACTACGGGCCGCCGTTGAAGCTGACCCGCAAGTGGAGATCACAGTTGATCTGAACGAGAAGGTCGTTCGATACGGAGACAATTCCGTTCCCTGCGAGATCCGCGACGGCGCACGCAGCGCCCTTGTCAATGGCAAGTGGGATCCCATTCAGGATTTGCTGGATGGATCTGGCGACGTTGCACAGGTGGCTTCCGGGCTGGCCTACATGTCCGGCAAATAGAGGGAAGCCATGCGTGAACTGATCGAGAATGCGGGTATATTCGCCTGGCCCCTGGGACTCTGTTCCCTGCTGGCCACGGTCATCATCATTGAACGGTTGTTCGCGCTTCGCCGAAGAAGGATTTTTCCGGGAACCTACGAGGAGTCCTTTACCACTGGAACGGTTCCCGAGCATGGGGATGAAGATTCCGTGGCCGGGCGCATCGTCAATTTCTACCACATGGGGAAGTTGGACGCCGAGCAACTGAAGGCTTACACCCGTTTACAGGTCACGCGCATGGAGCGAGGCCTGTTTATCCTCGAAATCGTGGTCAGCGCGGCTCCCTTGATTGGGTTGCTGGGGACCGTGACCGGACTGGTGACTGTCTTTGGACAGATTAGCCCGGAGACCGGCCTGCCGGATCCGGCTGCGTTCGTGGAGGGCGTCTCGATGGCTCTGACGACGACAATCCTCGGTCTGGCGATCGCCATTCCGGCCTTGGCCTTCAACAGCTTCCTGAACCGCCGGGTGGATACCTTTGAGGCCCAATTGGAAGTGGGCGTGGAGCGCCTCATTGCTGCCATGCGCGGTAGCCGGAAGGATTCATGAGCGTCATTCCGAAGCGTCGCCGCCGGAAGGCGGAGATCAACATCGTGCCCTTGGTCGATGTGCTGGTGGTGCTCATTTTCTTTTTTCTGGTTTCCATGCAATTCCGGAACCTGACCCTGCTCAACCTGACGTTGCCGAAGATTGAGACAGCGGGGAAGGAACAGCCCTCGGAAAGCCTCCAAGTGGGAGTTGACGTGGACGGGAATTATTACCTGAACGGGAATCCGATTTCCGAGGAGCAACTGCTGGAAGAGGTCAACAATGTCGCTGAGTTGAGCCCCAATACCCCCGTCTTGATCATGGCGGACGAAAACAGCCTCCTGCATAAGGTGACCTTCTTGATGGACACTTGTCGCAAAGCCGGGTTGGACAAGGTCCGCTTGCAGTCACGCTAGTGGCAAACGGAGCAATTCTGTCGACTTGTTGAATCAATGTGATTTGATCAGCGACATGGTCGGCACGCAGGTTGATACATCGGCATTTTCCTTTGAGGTACTGGATTCCCCGTCCATCCGGAAATTGTATGCAACCGATGCCTCGGAGTACCAGGAATTGCCGGTCGCGGTGGCCTTCCCGGAAAAACCTGAACATATACAGGAACTGATCCGCTATGCGGCTGAACAGGGATTGAGCCTGATTCCCCGGGCGGCGGGAACGTCGCTTGCTGGCCAAGTCGTGGGCAATGGAATTGTGGTGGATGCGGGGCGGCACATGAACCGGATTCTGGATATTGATCCTGAGGGAAGGCGCGTAAGAGTGGAACCCGGTGTCGTCCGGGATGAATTGAACCATACTTTGTGTCCACACGGCCTTTTGTTCGGGCCGGAGACTTCAACCGCCAACCGGGCCATGATCGGCGGAATGGTCGGCAACAACTCCTGTGGGTCGAATTCGCTGGTGTACGGATCCACACGCGAGCATCTGCTTTCCTGTAAAGGTTACCTGAGTGACGGTAGCGAAGTGGAGTTCAAGGAGATCAGCCAGGAGGAATTCGATACGAAGTGCGAACTGCAATGCCTCGAGGGGGAGATTTATCGGAAATGCCGGGAGGTGTTGGGAAACAGGGTCAACCGGACTCGCATTCGTGACAATTTCCCTAAAGCGAGCATTCCCCGCCGCAATACCGGATACGCACTCGACCTCCTGATGGACGCAGACGTGTTTGATGCGGATAGTGGAAAGCCGTTCAACCTGTGCAAATTGATCGCGGGTTCGGAGGGTACGCTCTTCTTCGGAACGGAGTTTGAGCTATCCTGTGATCCGTTGCCACCGCCCCACAGCGCTTTGTTGTGTGCCCATTTTGATTCAGTTGACCAGGCATTGAGGTCCGTCCTGACCGCACTGGCGCATCAACCCTCAGCGGTGGAGTTGATTGATCACCACGTGCTGGAGGCAACCAAGCGCAACCGTGGACAGGCCAAAAACCGTTTTTTTGTCAAAGGGGATCCAGGAGCAATTCTTGTCATTGATATCAGGCGGGACAGTGCTGACTTGGTGGATACAACCATTGAGAAATTGATCGCGGAGATTCGCGCCCTCGGGTTTGGCACCCATTTTCCGGTTTTGAAGGGTGAAGAGGAATCGCGTGTCTGGGATCTTCGAAAAGCCGGGCAGGGACTTGTCAGCAACGTGCCCGGAGATGCCAAACCAAGGGAGGTGTGTGAGGACACCGCCGTGGATGTGGTGGACTTGGCGGACTACATTGCCGAATTCGATACCCTGATGCGGGAGAAGTATGGCATGGAGTGCGTGTATTACGCCCACGCCGGGTCTGGTGAGCTGCACACCCGACCGATGTTCAATTTGAAAACGGAAGAGGGGCTCAAGCGGTTCCGCTCTGTGGCGGAAGACATCGCCGCCCTGGTCAAGAAATACAGTGGTTCCCTGAGTGGTGAGCACGGTGACGGGCGTCTGCGGGGCGAGTTTATTCCCTTCATGGTGGGGGAGGCCTGCTTTGCCATGATGCGGAGCATCAAGGAAGCCTTTGATCCGGGGAACATTTTCAACCCGGGGAAGATTATCGACACGCCACCCATGGACACGAGTTTGCGCCATGGTCCCCATAATCCGAACACGGAATACGAGACCGTCTTTGATTTTTCATCAACCCGTGGCCTCCTGCGCGCGGCGGAAAACTGCTATGGATCAGGGGATTGCCGCAAGGGACACCTTGCGGGCGGGGTGATGTGTCCAAGTTACATGGCAACCCGGCAGGAAAAGGATTCGACCCGGGCCCGGGCCAATATCTTGCGCCATGTGCTGACGCATCCGGCCGATCGATCCAAACCGTTTGACAGTGAGGAAGCGAAGGAGGTGCTCGATCTTTGTCTTTCCTGCAAGGCCTGCAAGTCGGAGTGTCCATCAAACGTGGACATGGCAAAACTGAAGGCTGAGTTCATGCAGCATTACTATGACGAGCACGGGGTGCCATGGCGATCCCGCCTGATCGCCAATTTTGCCAGGACCAGCCAAATGGCATCCGCTGCTCCATGGGCATGGAACTTTCTCGTGGAGCGAAAGCCGCTCCGCCGCCTCCTTAACCGCATGGTGGGATTTCATCCGGAACGCTCCCTGCCTTCATTGAATTCCCAAACGGTCAAAAATTGGCACAACCAGCGTAGCCAGCATGGAGTCCATATGGGGAGTCGGCGCGTTTACCTGTTTCTGGATGAATTTACGGATTTTAATGATGGCACCGTTGGCCAGAAATCGATCCAGCTCCTGGAGAGGCTTGGATACGAGGTGGTCATACCCCCGCACGTGGAAAGTGCGCGGACGTGGTTGTCCAAGGGGTTGATTCGCCAAGCGAGGGAAATTGCCGTCCGGAATGTGCGGTTGCTGGGGGACTTGGTTTCCCAGAACACGCCACTGGTTGGGATTGAGCCCTCCGCCATCCTCGGGTTCCGTGATGAGTACATTGATCTTGTTGGTGAAGCGCTTCGCCCGGTGGCACAAAAACTGGCCCGCAACGCCCTCATGCTGGAGGAGTTTCTGGTTCGGGAGCACAGGGCAGGGCGGATCGACAAATCCACATTCACCCAACAGGAAAGGCGAATCAAGCTGCACGGGCACTGTTTCCAGAAGGCGCTTGCTTCTGTTCAGCCGACGATAGAGGCCTTGCAAATTCCGGAGAATTACACGGTTGAGGTGATTCCCTCCGGTTGTTGTGGCATGGCCGGTTCTTTCGGATACGAAAAGGAGCACTACGAACTTTCGATGCAGATTGGTGAGTTGGTCTTGCTACCGGCGGTTCGCTCGGCCGATCCGGAGGCCCTGATTGCCGCTCCGGGGACATCCTGCCGGCACCAGATCAAGGACGGCGCAAGCCGCATGGCTCTGCATCCGGCGGAAATCCTGTTTGATTCGCTCGAATCCGCCTAGATGGAAATTTATGTGGACAAAATCCCCTTTTCCACAACCCTCTTGGCACCTACCATCTTACTCTTGTGTCTCAAGAACCCAAAAACATAAGCTGAATGAACATATTAGAAGTTGGACTGTTTATAATCGCCGTTGTTGGCGTGATTACCCTTGGTATATGGAAAAGTAAGGACGAAGAGCTGTCAGGCGACAAAGGTGCCTCTGATTATTTCCTTGCCGGTCGCGGGCTGACCTGGTGGCTGGTTGGATTTTCTCTCATCGCGGCCAATATTTCCACCGAGCAATTCGTGGGCATGTCCGGTGCCTCCGCCAATTGGCTTGGCATGGCCATCGCCTCCTACGAGTGGATGGCAGCCGTCACCCTGATCTTTGTGGCCTTCTGGTTCCTGCCGAAGTTCCTCAAGGCAGGGCTGTACACGATTCCCGAGTTTCTTGAATACCGCTTTGACGGGGTGGCCCGTCTGGCCATGGCCATTCCGGCGATTGTCACGCTGGTATTCGTCACCACTTCTTCCGTTATTTTTTCCGGGGCGAAATTCGTATCCGAGTACTACAACACGGTTCCGGTTTTGAACAGCTTGACCGCCATGTGCTGGTTGATCGCGCTTTTTGCCGCGGTCTACGTGTTCGTGGGTGGTTTGAAGGCCTGTGCGTGGACGGACCTGATCTGGGGTGCCGCGCTTATCCTGGGTGGTGCGATCGTCATGTTCCTGGCCTTCGGTACCTTGGCTGACAAGCCGGCCGAAGAGCTCATTCTGACCAAGGTGGCCAATTCCAATGCCACCGTCGAACAATTGGAGGAAGCGGGTCCGTGGGAACGGTTCATGTTACTCAACGATGGTGTTGAGGGTGAAGCGGTTGTCCGCAACGGACCCAACGGTTCTGGTGGCAAGGTCCACATGGTTCGCCCGAAGGAAGACACCGACATCCCTTGGACAGCGCTCCTCATCGGGCTTTGGATTCCCAACTTCTTCTATTGGGGCCTCAACCAGTACATTGTCCAGCGAACCCTCGGATCAAAGTCATTGGCGGAAGGCCAGAAGGGGATCGTCTTTGCCGCCTTCCTGAAGCTCCTGATTCCATTCCTGGTGGTCATACCGGGGATACTGGCGTATAATTTATTTAGTGGGGACCTGCTGAACGCGACCACCGGCGAATACGACTACGACCGTGCCTTCCCGGTGCTGGTGCGTAACCTGATCAAGCCCTTCCCGCTGATTTCATGGTTTGTTCTGGCTGCCCTGTGTGGTGCGGTCATCAGTTCTCTGGCATCCATGCTGAATTCGGCTTCAACCATCGCCACGATGGACTTGTATTCAAAGTTCACCGGTGAAAAGAGCCCCGCCAAGCTGGTCAAAGTCGGTCGTACCTTCGTGGTGATCTTCGTCATTCTGGCCGGGTTTGTTGCCCCGAAGCTGGACAACTTCACCAGTATCTTCGCCTACATCCAGGAGTTCCAGGGATTCATCTCCCCGGGCATTCTGGCGGTCTTCATCTTTGGATTCTTCTCCCACCGGACCCCGCGTTACTTCGGTGCGGTCGGTATTGGCCTGAATGTCGTCGCATATGGTGGATTCAAGTGGGCAATCGGTCCATGGCTGGTTTCCAAAGGTTGGTGGTATTCCAACCAGATTGCCTTCCTCGATCGCATGGCCATCTGTTTCTTCATCGTCCTTTTGGCCGGTGTCATCCTGACCCTTCTCAAGCCGCTTCCGAAACCGGTCGACTTGCCGGTCAACGACAAGATTGAACTGGAATCCTCCAAGGGGGCCAAGATTCTGGGTGTCGGTGTCGTGGTCGCCACCTTGGCCCTTTACGCGGTGTTCTGGTAAGCCGATCTGCTGATATTTTTAATCTCAAACCGGGATGACCTGAGGGTCGTCCCGGTTTTTTTTGCCATTCACCTGAGCGGTAAGTGGTAGACGGTCGGGGACTCGAACCCCGGACCAACCCCGACAAGTCGGGGCTGCTCTACCAGCCATGCTGGGGGGGAGGTAGGCAACGGTTGTGGGAGCTCAGTGCCTTAAGTGGTAGACGGTCGGGGACTCGAACCCCGGACCAACCCCGACAAGTCGGGGCTGCTCTACCAGCCATGCTGGGGGGTGGTAGGCAACGGTTGTGGGAGCTCAGTGCCTTAAGTGGTAGACGGTCGGGGACTCGAACCCCGGACCAAGAGATTAAAAGTCTCCTGCTCTACCAACTGAGCTAACCGTCCACAGTCAGTATTGAGAGAAGATTAGCGTTGGATTGGGGAAGAACCCCGGACCAACCCCGACAAGTCGGGGCTGCTCTACCAACTGACCCCGACAAGTCGGGGCTGAGCTAATCGTCCGCCAATAGAAAGAGAGAAGGCAATTCGGAGGAGAGGGGATGGCAAGAAAAATATTGGCTCATTTTGCATCCAAATGGAGCCCCGTTGCGTAGAGTAGGGTATGAGCAATTCAGCATGTGCCTTATCCGAGCCTTTTATCGCTGATCCGGACCGCCGCATCGCCATGGAAGTGATGGGCGGGAACCACCAGGCCTACGGTCAGTTGGTGGAGCGCTACTGGGGGCGCACTTTTGCCCGTGTCTATCAACTCCTGGGCAACAAGCAGGATGCTGAGGAGGTGACGCAAGACACCTTCACGCGTGCCTTCAAACGCATTGGCGCCTTCCGCTGGGAGGCCAGTTTCTCAACGTGGTTGTTCCATATTGGCAGCAATCTGGCCCGGAATCGTTACTGGCACAGGAAAAGGCGCGGGTATGGTCGCAATATTTCACTTGAGTTTCCCCTGACTGAAGACGGGTTCTCTCTTGAAGATATTTTACCTGACCATGATGCGGATCCGGGTGACCGGCTTCGCTGGAGCGAGTTCCATGAGTCCGTGCAGGCCGGACTGGATCGCCTGCCTGAATCCCACCGCGAAATCATGCGCCTGCGCCTGATGGAGGACATGAGTTATGGTGAGATCGGGGAGGCTTTGGAAATCCCCATGGGAACCGTGAAAAGCCGGATTGCCCGTGCTCGTCACCACTTGAACAGGTCCTTGGGTATCAATGGGTCTGACAACGTGCACGCGCATGCCCAGGAGTTGACTCGCGGGCGCTGCTAAAACTT
>Ga0066377_10000313_pt1 | contig 10958 bp, 11 predicted proteins | sample Knorr_S23_td_Sur_FD_70946 | JGI IMG/M metagenome (GOLD analysis project Ga0066377, IMG submission 70946) | Marine microbial communities from Southern Atlantic Ocean transect - Knorr_S23_td_SurfaceB_ad_5m_LV_B | ecosystem: Environmental > Aquatic > Marine > Oceanic | place: Southern Atlantic...
TAAAGAAGAGGCGGACGGTTCCTACCACATCGCCGTCAAGCTGATCCTCACGTTCGGGGTCCAACTGGCGAAAGTTGCCCAAGCGGTTCAGGTCGCCGTCCGCGAACAAGTCGAGAACATGACCAACAAGGATGTTTCCAAGGTTGATGTCATAGTAGACGGAATTCGACGGGAAGGCGGTTCGACTGAAGAACCGGTTACCGAGTAGTTTTTGATCAATCCCCGAAGGATCGCAGGCCATGTCCACAATCAACAAAACCAGCGAATATTTGGTCGGCCTGTTTGGTCACCTGGTCGAACCTCCGATGGTCTACTGGATCGTCACCGGGGTCATTGCCTTGGTGACCCTCTGGGTATACTACACTTACCGCCGTAGCACGCAGGGGATCATACCTTTCAAAACACAGGGCGGGACCATTGAAATCGCGCCCAGCACCCTTCGCGGGGTCATGCAGCATGCCGCCAACAGTGTTGAAGGTGTCGAGCGGGCATCCTGCAGGCACTTTTTGAAAGGCCGCAGGGTGGGCGTGAAAGTGGCCATTCACTTGCGAGCCAACAATCGTCTCAAGGATGTGGAATCCCAAATCAAACACTGTATCCGTGCCACCCTGTATGAGCAGTTTGGCATGGAAACCATTGACCCAATTCACATCCGGGTAACGCGCATCGTGGGGGAACCCATTGCCGCAAGGCCCGAATTCCGGGAAGAGGAGCTTGCCGAGGCTGAGGCTGGCCTCCTTGATCCAGAAGCTGACGATGACCGCCCCTACGCCGACGAGACCACGGTCTAGAACTCTCCATGGAACGGCCGGCTGATACCAATCGAATCCATGGAAGGCGATAAGAAGGTCATCACCGTCGTTTGCACAGGCAATACCTGTCGCAGTCCAATGGCGGAACGACTTCTCCGCCATGCGCTGGAAGCATCGAATTCCGGATTAAATGACTTTATCGTGAGGTCCGCCGGGGTATCGGCGTTTTCAGGGGACGCGGCATCGGGCAATGCCGTAAGGGCTTTGAAAAAAGTCGGGCTGGACCTTTCCGATCACCGGAGCCGCCCGCTCACCGGTCAGCTGTTGGAGGTATCGGACCTCATACTGACCATGACCAGCTCCCACAAGGACATCATCCTGTCGACGAATCCTGAATTGGAGTTGCCGATCCACCGATTTCGTGAATGGGTTAAGAAAGGATCGAAAGAGGTTCCTGATCCATTTGGCGGCCCATTGGACATCTACGTGGAAACACGGGACAGCCTGGCGGAAGCCATTCCCTCCATAATCACCTTTATCAAGAAAACATTTCCCAAATGAAAATCAGCGTAGCATTTGACCACGGAGCCGTTCAGCTGCGGACAGCCATCCTCGATCTCCTTTCCCGGGAGGGCCACGAGGTTATCGATCACGGAACCGATTCCACTGATTCAGTCGACTATCCGGATTACGCGCGTCTTGTGGCCGATGACGTGGCCAGCGGGCGGTCCGATGCGGGGGTTTTGTGCTGTACAACTGGTATTGGTATGAGCATTGCCGCCAACAAGGTGAAAGGCATCCGGGCATCCGTCGTTCATCACGAAGATGAAGCCGTGCTGACCAGACGCCACAACGACTCGAACGTCCTTTGTATCGGAGCCCTTCACACGGATCCGGAAAATGCGGCCAAGCTGGTCAAGGCATACCTTGACAATTCCTTTGAAGGTGGTCGCCACAACCGCCGCGTGGGGAAATTTATTGCGTGGGAAAATGATTCCTGCGTTTGACACGAACCGTTCAAACATTTCAACCAGTAAACATGAGCAATACCGACACGTCATCCAACTTGAATCCGGCCCCGGCGAAGGACCTTGATCCCGAGCTCTATGCAGCCATTGAAGGCGAACTTCAGAGGCAGCAAAACCACATTGAGCTGATCGCCTCGGAAAACTTCACGCTTCCTGCCGTCATGGAACTCACCGGCAGCGTACTGACCAACAAGTATGCCGAGGGGTATCCGGGAAAGCGCTACTACGGTGGTTGCGATTGCGTGGACGTTGCGGAGCAGTTCGCCATCGACCGCGCCAAGGAATTGTTCGGGGCGGAGTACGCCAATGTGCAGCCCCACGCCGGTAGTCAGGCCAACTTTGGAGTCTACACGGCGGTACTGCAACCGGGTGACAAGATCCTGACCATGAATCTGTCGGATGGGGGACACCTGACACATGGTAGTGCAGTCAACTTTTCCGGAAAACTGTATTCAGTGGTTCACTATGGGGTGGATCCGGAATCCGGGCGCATTGACTATGATGCCCTCGAAGCCCAGGCCGTGGAAGAAAAGCCCAAGATGATCACCGTCGGTGCCTCAGCTTATCCGAGGGAAATCGATTTTGAGCGCATGGCCTCGATCGCCAAAAAGGTGGATGCCTATATCCTGGCGGACATCGCCCACATTGCCGGACTGGTTGCCGCAGGTGAGCATCCAAGCCCGGTACCCTACTGCGATTTTGTCACAACGACCACTCACAAGACGCTTCGCGGACCCCGGGGCGGCTTGATCCTGGCGAAGGAAAAGTACGCCAAGCAGCTGAATTCAGCTATTTTCCCGGGTGGTCAGGGAGGTCCCCTGATGCACGTCATTGCCGCCAAGGCACTCTGTTTCAAGGAAGCCATGAAACCGGAGTTCAAGGCATACCAGCAGCAGGTCCGGAAAAATGCAGCGGCCATGGCAGCCGCCTTCACCGGAATGGGATACAAGCTGACCAGTGGTGGCACCGACAACCATTTGATCCTGATCGATTTGCGGCACAGCCATCCGGAGCTGACCGGCAAGCAGGCACAAATCGCCTTGGACAAGGCCAATATCACCACCAACCGCAACACGGTTCCGGGTGAAACCCGCAGCCCGTTCCAAACCAGCGGTATCCGGATCGGTTCCCCAGCTTGCACCAGCCGTGGCATGGTCGAGGAGGATTTCCGCAAGATTGCCAAAGCGATCGACACGGTCCTGGCAAATCCGGAAGACGAGGCGGCAATTCAGTCCGCAAAGGCTGTCGCCTTGGAGTTGTGCGCGGCCCATCCGTTGCCCTACTGACCCTTGGAAAACCTGGATCCCAAACAGGAGGAGGCGTTGATCGCCCACCTCCTACAGTTCGTCACTCCGGAAAAAAAGGCCCGGATGGCCGACATTATTGAAAACCGGACGAACCATGTCCGGGTGGTCCTTGAGGATATCTTTCAGCCGCATAACGCCAGTGCGGTCATGCGTTCGTGTGAATGCTTTGGCATACAGCACCTGCATGTCATTGAGAATCGATACGAATACCGCCTGAACCGGGACGTGACGATGGGTGCAACCAACTGGATCCATCTGCACCGGCACCGGGAACCTGAGAGCAACAACACTGCCGCCTGCATGGAGGCGCTGCGGTCACAAGGATACCGGATCGTGGCCACCAGTTTGGACCCCGGTTCAGTTCCCCTGCAGGATTTGCCACTCGATGAAAAGACATCCCTCTGGTTTGGCACCGAGGAACACGGCCTGACAAGTGAGGTTCTCAAGGAGGCGGATGCGCATGTACACATTCCCATGCTCGGATTCACACAGAGTTTCAACATCTCCGTCAGCGCGGCAATCTGTCTCTACGAAATCCGTTCGCGCTTGAAAAGGGAGGGTTTTCCCACAGGCTTGTCTGACCCCGAAAGGCGGGAAACCTACCGACTCTGGATGCGCAGTTCGGTAAAAAACTGTGAAATTATCGAAGATGCCTTTATAAAAGGCCTGAATCAGGGGATCTGACAGGTATCCAAGGCAATTTTTCTTGCTGAAATACCCCTGTTATTCAACATGTCTGTACCGGCATGGCAGAAGAATATTTTATCAGAGGACCCGAGGAGGAGACCGCACGCGGCCCTTACGGAATAGATGAACTGGTGACGCTCGCAGAGGCCAATCGGCTAACGCCCGAGCATTATTATTTTGATCCAAGAATGGAGAGCTGGGCACTCATCCAAACAAACGAGGATCTCAAGAACAAGATCTTCCCGGAGAAGAAGAAACTCAGTCTGCGGAAGAAATCGGAGGACGAGATCAGCCTTCTCAATGATGAGGATGACGATGAGGAGGCCGTCCGAGTGGATGAAATGCTGGCCGCGGCCGAAGGGCACACCAAGGAGACCAAGCATGTCCGCACGAAGCGCATGTGGGAAGACAGGACAGCCGCCATGTCGGTACCGATTCTGGGCTCCCTGCTGATCGTGTCCGCCCTCTCCGTATTGTATCCAAGCTGGAATATCATTAACGGTATTCTCAATGAGCAGGAAGGCGCTGTTCAGATGTTGTTTCAACGTCCGGTCGTGTTCCTTGGCGCCCTGGATCTGATCATGGGCATATTCCTCTTCCTCAATGCCACCGAAATTTTCCCGCTGATCCGCTTCCGGGCGATGATCGGCTCGGGCTTTTTCACCGTTGTGCACGCGTCCGCTTTCCTGAACGGTGATCCGCAGGCATTCTGGCTGGCGCTTTGCAGCTTGGGCTTCGGCGTGGGCCTTTACACCTGCACGATTACACTGCGATTCTACCTGATGGCGGTCGCGGCCATCATCGGAATCGCCAGCACACTGGGGATCGCCTGGTACAGCAATCTTGTTCCCCTGCTGATCGGTTCTTAACGGGTCCGCATATGGCCAACCGGGACAGCGCAACGGGTTCTGACAAGGGAAACGCCCCCAAGGGGAGCGGGTTGCGTAGACTCAAGCACTTTCTAGAGCGGGATATCTGGGAATACGGAGTCGGAGAAGATCCGTCTCTCAAGGGCCAATGGGTAGCCCTGTTGAGGATTCTCTCCGTTTCCTGGAAAGGTTTGTTTGAAAACCGGTTGTTCAGCCGGGCGGCCGCATTGAGCTACTCTTCCTTGATCGCGTTGGGTCCGCTGGTGGCGGTGGTGGTCATTCTCTCGACCTCATTCATCAAGACCAATCCGGAACTACAGATCAAGAAGGCCCTCCTGTTCATTGCCCCGTCCTTGCAGGAAATGGTGACCATCGACGAATCCGCTCCTGACGAATCTGCCGACGAGGCGATGGCGACCGCTCTGGACACCCTGATCACCCAGATCATTGAGGGCGGCGAGGCCTTGATGAGCCAAGTCAATACAGGTGGTTCCAAGGCCTTCGGACTCCTCGGATCCCTGATCCTGATCTGGGTTGTGATCCAGCTTCTCACATCCATTGAAACCACCCTGAACCAGATTTGGGGGATCCACCAAGGCCGGCCATGGAGCCAGCGAATCGTCTTTTACTGGACTTTCATCAGCCTCGGCGCATTGCTCGGGCTTGGCTCAACGGCTCTATTGTCGGCCTCCAATCTGGCTGGCCTGTTCCAATGGATGCCCTTTGGGGAGGAAATGACCGGATTGATCATCAACCTGTCCCCCATCCTTTCATTCCTCATGCTGATCCTGCTGCTGGTTCTCTTCTACAGGTTTTTTCCCAACACGGCTGTGGCCATGAAGCCAGCGCTGGTCGGGAGCCTGCTGACGGCGTCCCTGCTTTTCGTCAACAACTACCTCAGCATCCTTTATGTGCACCGGGTCATTTCCATCCAGAGTTTCTACGGATCGGTGGGCATCATTCCGGTCCTGATGATCGGACTCTACTTTTTCTGGATCCTGATTCTGCTGGGAGGTCAACTGACTTATGCCGTGCAGAATGTCAGCTTCCTTGCCAACCAGGCCGCGTGGAAACGCATCAGCAACCAGGTGCGGGAACTGGTGACCTTGTCTGCTTTCCTGCAAATTGCCCGAAAGTTCCAGCAATGCGAACCTGCCCCCACAATGACGGAACTCAGCAACCGCCTGCACATCCCGGTCAATATTTTGAATGAATCCCTTGAGCGGCTGGAGTCCATGGGCTGGATCACCCGGATTGCCCCGGAAAGTGGCAAGGAAAAGCCTGAAGAAACAGGATTCCGCCCGGGCCAGCCACTGGATGCATACAATTTGTCCCGTTTCAAGACCGCCATGGACGAGTACGGGCATTCGGACATGTCCCGCCACCTGATTCGGGAAGATGACCTTTTGAAGCAGTTCTACGAAGCCCTTGAGTGGCACAAGGATCATCCTTTATGCCAAAGCAATCTCAAGGACCTACTCTCAAACTAGCAGCATCGCTTGTCACAACCTTGACAGGTTGTACATCCACCCTAGCATCTGCCGCTTTAATAAACGATCTTCATGATTACCTCTTTACAGAATTTCTTCCTCAAGCATAACAAATGGCTCTTCGGCAGCCTCCTGATCGTCATCATCGTGACCTTCGTCCTGACGATTGGCCCCAGCAGTTTCTTTGGCGGGAACACCACCACCCAGAGAAAAGCGCTCAACTACTACGGCTACGACCTCTCCTCCGAGCAGGACCAGCGGGCCATGGCCTATACAGCCGAAGTCAGCGCTATCCTCCATCCGGAACTCCAGTTGCGCCGTGAACAGCTCATGGATTACGCCTACCTCCGCGTGGCCGGGCTCGGCATCGCCAGCCAATTGGGCGTCCCGCAACCCAACAAGGAGACCCTGAGCAGCTACGTCGAGTCCCTGAGCATTTTCGCCGACCCACAAACCGGTGTCTTTTCCGCGGAGTCCTACAACCGCATGGTTGAAATGCTTCAGATCAACGGCCGATTCACTCGCGAAGCCATAGCCCGTGCCCTGCGGGAGGATTATGTTCTGGATCAAGTACGTCAGGCATTCAGTGGCCCAGACTACTCCCTCCCCTTTGAAAACCAGCAGTCTTTCATCGATCAGGGAACTCAATACACCGTCAGTCTGGCCACGTATGGATATGCTGATTTCGCTCCTGAAATCAACCTCTCCGAGGAGGCGCTCTTGCAATTCTTCAACGAGAACCCTTCCCAGTACGAGATTCAGGAAACCATCAGCGTAAGTGTTCTCCGGTTTGAGGCCGATGCCTACCTCGATGCTGTTCCGGAACCCGCCGATACCGATCTGGAAATCTATTTTGCCACCAATCAGAATCGTTACCAGCCCGCTCCTCAGGAGGACGGGACGGAGGCCACACCGGTTGCCCTGGCAGACGTCCGTGAACAGGTTGTCAGTGACTGGAAATCCCAGCAGGCAACCCGCATGGCCGCGGAAAAGGGAGAGGCCTTCAGCCTCAAATTGTGGCAGGAGAACATCGCTCTCGATTCGGAAGCTTTTGCCAAGCTGATCGAGGACTTCGAAGTTTCCGTTTCCAATATTGCTCCCTACACGCGGGAAAATCCCCCCATTAGTGCAGACCTCTCTGCCCAGTTGTTGAATTCCATGTGGATTTACGCCAACAATCCGACCCGCTATTTCTCAGACGCCGCGCAAACCAGCAAGGGTGCTGTCCTGCTGGTCAACAAAGGAGTGACCGAAGCGCGCATGCCAGCATTCGAGGAAGTCCGGCAATATGTGGAAGACAACTACCGGGCCGCCGAAAAACGCAGACTGTTCACAGAAAAGGGAACTGAACTGCGCGAGACAATCACCGCCCGGCTGGAATCCGAATCCTTTGAAACCATCGCCGAGTCCCTCAACATGACCGTTCAATCCCTCGGTCAGTTTGATGGTGTGAGCGTGCCTCAGGAGTTGCAGCAAGGCAATCTGTGGGACCAGACCATGCACCTTGCAACTGGTCAAGTTTCACCGATGATCACTTCCCGCACGGAAGGCACTTTCAGCTATATCGTTGAAAAAACGGTCCCGGAACTGGATGTGGAATCGGAGGAATACAAGGCCTTCGTCGCTCAAAGGAAGGGTGCACTGAGCAACGCCATGGGGTGGGCTCGTCTTCGTGAGATCACCGACAACAGTCTCAGTTCCCTTATGGGCAGCAGCACAGTCGGCGAAGAGTAAACCAAGAGCGCGTCATGTGACCCCGGTGATTTCCCGATGCACCGGGATTTGCCGGTTGAACCAGTTTCTCTGTTTGCGGATCAGTTGGTTTGTGTGCACATAAATCATCTCGGCCAGATGTTCGCGAGAGAGATTCCCGTTCAGGTAATCTAGCACCTCCCGGTATCCGATGGCACCACAGGCGCTTGGATTGCGTTCAAATCCCCTCTCCCGCAGTTGCTGCACTTCCTCAACCAGCCCGGCTTTCAACATGCGGTCCACCCGCAAGCGATTCCGCTCCTGCAGAATCTCGACCGGCCTGTTTATCAACCAGGCTTGCTTGTCCCAATCCTTCAGGGGCTCCGGCAGCGAAAGGAATGCGCTCCGCAATTCCCCGTAAGACTTCCCCGCCCCGAGACAACGAATCAAGGCCTTCTCCACTCGACGCGGATTCTGGAGGTCCAGGCCGTCAAATGTCTCCTCTTCCGAATTGTATTCCCTTAGGCAGGCAAGTAATCCATCCAACCCTTTCTCCCGCCGGATTGCCTCCACGCGCTTGACCACTTCCGGCGGGATCTCGATCTCATCCACCACCGGAGAGAAAAAACTCTTCAAATAGAATCCGCTTCCGCCCACTACGATAACGGACTGTCCTTTTTCACGTGCTTCCCGCAGAACCGTGTCGCGATATTCCAAATACCGATTCACCGAGTAAGGTTCATCCGGTTCAACCAGATCAATCCCAAAATGCGGGACCCTTGCTTGCTCCTCCCGGGTCGGCTTGGCCGTCCCAATATCCATGCCCTTGTAGAAGCACAGGCTGTCGCAACTCAGAATGGTGGCTCCGCGGTTCTCTGCCTCACGGATGGCCAGCTCCGTCTTCCCGGAAGCAGTTGGACCTGCTATGACTATCAATGTCGGTTTCATGGCTACGTGACCAAACTATAACTGAACAGTCCCGTTTGGACAGATTTGATTGTTAGGATCGCCCGGATTGGATCGCTTGGCAAGATCTTCGCTTTGCCCACAGACGGGAAGCCCCCACATCGTGCCAATACGACGCCGTGCGGTCACTTCGAAATCCTGTTCCAGCGAGACCCCTGTGAAAAGCTCAATGTGCAAATGGATCAAGCAAAGGAACGACCGCAGCCACAGGTCGATTCCGCATTGGGATTGCGTATTTCAAATCCCTTGCCCGACAAGCCGTCGTCAAAGTCAATCTCACAACCATCCAGAAGCTTCATGCTTTTGCGGTCCACCAGGTAGGACAGCCCGTCCTGCTCATAGGCATCATCCGATTCCTCCTTGTGGGCGAACTCCATGGCATACTCCATTCCGGAACAGCCGCCGGACTTGATGGAGAGCCGCATAAGCTGACCTTCCTCCGCCCGTTCTTCAGCAAGAGACTGGATGGCCTTGATGGCCCGTTCTGTCATCCGTATCATGAAAAAACCGGAACCCTTATTGCACCGGTTGTCAATCTTCCGGGAGATTTTTCCCTAGAGAAGCAAAAATCATGCTAATTTGAGAAACTTCGCTTGCCAGCATATGGGATTCTGCATGAAAACTGTACTGTGAGGCCGGAAAAATTCTTCACAGACTCCACATCATACGAGCTCCTGCGCCCAATCGCGCAGGGAGGCATGGGCTGTGTGTACGAGGCCATGCAGGAAGGCAGTGATGGTTTCAAAAAGCGGGTGGCGATCAAGATCATCCGCCAGGAATATTCCAATCTGCCCCAGTTCAGGAAGAACTTTATTGGGGAAGCCCGCCTCGTGGCCGACTTGATACACAGCAACATCGTCCAGACTTACCATTTGGGCTATGCCAATCAGCAGTACTACATGGTCATGGAATACGTTCATGGAATAAACCTTGAACAATTCATACTGCAACATCGGGCACTCGAGGAGGAAATCCCCTGCGATATTGCCGCGTTCCTGGTCTCGAGGGTCTCCCGTGCCCTCGCGTACGCCCATATTCACAAGGATTGGGAGAACAAGCCTTTGGGGATTGTGCACCGGGACGTTAGCCCCAAGAACATCATGCTCTCCTACGGGGGCGATGTGAAGCTAACCGACTTCGGAATCGCGAAGGCCTTCAACTTGATGTACAGCAAGGAGGGTGAAATCATTGCTGGCCGGAGTGACTATCTTTCCCCGGAGCAGGCTAACTTGAAGGTCACCGATGCCCGGGCGGACATTTTCTCCTGCGGAGTTGTTCTCGCTGAAATGGTGCTTGGCTACAACCCCTTCCTTGGGGACTCGCCCGAATCCTCCCGGGAGAACATCTGCTCGATGCCATTGCCGGATTTCAAAGCGGAACGACCGGATCTGACACCCCCCCTTTTGGGCGTTCTCAGGAAGGCGCTTCAGCGCGACCGGAAGGACCGCTATCAAAAGGCTGCCGAGTTGATGATCGAACTGGAGCGGGTTCTCTATTCGAAGGGTTATGGCCCCACCAATGAAAAACTGGCATCCTACCTGCGTTACATTTATCGATCGGGGCAGGCCTATGAGGATGATATATCCGAATTACCCGTCAGCATCGCCTTGAATCCGGAGCCGGACAACACCTGATTATCGGTCATGCCCACACAAGGATTCCAACAAGTCCAGAAGCAGACGCAGTCAATGGTCCTGGCTCCCCAGCTCAGGCAATCCCTGAAGATTCTGCAGGTTCCCGCGTTGGAATTACGGTCAACCATCCTGGAAGAACTGGAGTCGAACCCGGCTCTGGAGGAGCTGCCCTACGACGATATTTCCCTTGATGGGGAACGCCCGGAAGAATCAAGCTCCGGGGACGGGGATTCGGATTTCGGGGAGCCCGCCATTGAAGGGTCCGTGCAAAAAGAGCCGTCTCTGCCTGAGTCGTCGGAGCGGCTGGATTTCAGCGATGAATATGCGGTTCTTGAACGCATGGGCGAGGACTGGCAGGACTACTGGCACGAGGATGCCGGGGAGATACCCTACACCTCGGAGGCCGCGCAAAAGCGACAGCACTTTTTTGATTCCCTGACCACTGGCCAGTCCTTTCAAGAGGAATTGATGGAGCAAGCCCGCCTGGTGGAGGAGGATCCCAAGGTCATTGAGGGATTGGAGTTCGTTCTGGG
>Ga0066377_10000314_pt1 | contig 10957 bp, 5 predicted proteins | sample Knorr_S23_td_Sur_FD_70946 | JGI IMG/M metagenome (GOLD analysis project Ga0066377, IMG submission 70946) | Marine microbial communities from Southern Atlantic Ocean transect - Knorr_S23_td_SurfaceB_ad_5m_LV_B | ecosystem: Environmental > Aquatic > Marine > Oceanic | place: Southern Atlantic...
CATCCTTTGTGGGGTGGCTTACACGGGCGGCCCTTACCCGCTGGGTTACAACGGGTGGGGGGACGTCTTTGTGTTCATTTTCTTTGGATGGATTGCCACCGGATTCACCTATTATGTGCAGTCGGGGACATTCGCGTTCCTGACCCCATCCGGATTCAGCACGTTCTGGATATGGGCCGCGGGAACGGTTCCTGGTGCGCTGGCCAGCAATTTGCTCGTGGTCAACAATGTACGGGACGAGCCCTTGGACCGGGAGGTGGGCAAGCGGACACTGGTTGTCCGGTTTGGGCGTCAATTTGGGCTATTGGAATATGGAATAATGAGCGCCTTGGCTTTGGTCGTCCCAATTCTCTTTGCCCTGGTACTCGGTTACAAGGGATGCTTCCTTGTCCTGCTCTGCCTCCCACTGGTGATTCGGGCAAACCGAAAGCTTGCCAACGCCCGTAGTCGGGATGCCTATGAATCCATTCTCGCCCAAACAGCCGTTCTGCTGATCATTGTTGGGGGGCTTTTCGCCCTTGGCTTGATTTGGAATTAAACGGACCCGAATGGGATCAGCTCAACCGAGGGCCTCAATATCCAATTCGAATACGCCAACCCGCGTTGCCGGGCCCGTCATGCGGACATTGAATTCGTCGTCAATGTTCAACTGGATTTGTCCGCCCGGCATGTGCACGGTGACATCCTCATCGACAGCCCCCATTTTGCGCGCGACAGCCCCTGCAGCGCTTGAACTGCTTCCGCTGGCCAGTGTATAACCCGCACCGCGCTCCCAAATTTCAATCTGAATGTTGTTTCGGTCAATCACCTTTAGGAACTGTACGTTTGTCCGGTTTGGGAAAAGCTCATGATTCTCCACCAGAGGACCTAACCGGTGTGCTTCCTCAGGGGAGATTTCCGGCATGGGCAGGACACAATGCGGATTGCCGATGGTGGCTGCGTACATCCGGTACTCATGACCATCCAAGGTGATGGGCCGGTCCACCACGTCTCCAGTCAGGCCGTTCACCGGAATCGTATCCGCGTCAAATGAGACGGTTCCCATATCGACCGTAATGGAGGATGCATCCTCATTGACTATGCAAGTGACCACACCACCCGGGGTATGGACTGTAAACGGGTCGGTTCCGACCTTGCCGCAATCCCTCAAATAGCGGGCAAAAATACGCAATCCATTGCCGCTCTTCTCGGCCTCACTGGCATCGGGGTTGATGATACGCAGCCCGAAGTCAGCTTGATCAGTAGGCAAGGGTCCGTACAGGATACCATCGGATCCAAGTCCAAAGTTGCGATGGCAGATTGTCACGACGTCCTTGTCTGTGGGCAGGGCAGACGCATCGGCCGGATCGAGGACAAGGTAGTCATTGCCAAGGGCGTGATATTTAAAAAAGCGCATGTCTAATTTGTACGAGTGGATTAGGTTGCCAGGTATTGCGTGGGCAATTAACCTGATTGCGTGATGGTTGAAGGATCCTGTCCGGTAGTCAAGAGCCAGACTTCCGGGAAATCCAAAGACGGGCCTTCATTTTGCTGAAAGGACAATGATGAACAAGAGGATTAGCGACGACCTTGAACAAAGAATTCTTGAATCCGGAAAAGCCTGTTTTGAGGAAATCCGCTCCATCCGTCCGAGTTTGCTGGATTCGAAGGTGTACACAAACCGGCTGATGGAATGGGCCATGAAAGATCCGGAATTCCGGATAGCCTTGTTCCGGTTTGTCGACGTCCTGCCTGGGTTGAAGGACAGTCAATCCATCATCGAGCATGCCCAAGCCTACTTTCGACCTGTGTCAGAACGTATTCCGGGGATCCTTCAATGGGGATTGGAACTGGATCCGGGCAGTATTCGGGCCAAGGCGGCGGCTGCCTTGATACGAAAGCAAGTCGCCTCTCTCGGGCAACAGTTCATCATCGGGGAATCACCTGCCAAAGCGCTCAAGAGATTGCGCAAATTGCATGCCAGGGGATTGTCCACGACGGTGGACCTTTTGGGGGAGGCTTGTGTCAGCGAAAAGGAAGCGCAGACTTACACTCAGCGTTATCTTGATTTGATGGAGGAACTCAGCGGGGAGGTTCCTGTAAATGTGTCTGTCAAGCTATCAGCGTTGGATGCCCATTTGAGGCCTGTCGCCTTTTCCGAATGCGGGGAGCGGCTCGGAAGCACCCTGCGCATCCTGTTTCGCAAGGCGCGTGAGAAGGACGCCTTCGTCTATGTGGACATGGAGGATACCAGTAAAACAGACCTGACTTTGAAGGTTGTCGAGGATCTCCTGATGGAAGATGAGTTCAGGGACTGGAGCGATGTGGGGATTGTCCTGCAGGCTTATTTGCGGCGGACCCGGCAGGATTTGAACGACCTGATTGGGTGGTTGTCCGAACGTGGATCGCCAATAGCGGTTCGCCTGGTCAAGGGCGCTTACTGGGATACGGAATCCATTTTAGCTCGTTTAGCCTCATGGCCCGTTCCGGTTTGGCTGGAGAAGGAGACCAGCGACTTCGTCTATGAAGAACTGAGCCGGGTTCTCATTGACCATGCCGAACTGGTCCGGCCGGCTTTTGCATCTCACAACATGCGGTCGTTAATCCATGCCATGGAGTATGCTCGCGAAAGAGGTCTTGCGGCTGAAGATTACGAATTCCAGACCCTTTATGGAATGGCGGATCCCATCAAGGAAGTGTTCCTTCGGCGGGGAGTGACCGTGCGGGAATATGCGCCAATCGGAGATATCCTGACCGGCATGTCCTATTTCGTCAGGCGGCTGCTGGAGAATACGGCCAACGAGGGGTTTATCCGCACTGGTTACATGGAAGGGGAGTCGGTGGAGGTCTTGATGCGGGCTCCGCAATCCGTGCCGATGGATCCGGGTACGGGTCATCTGAAGGAATCCAAAAAAGGGGAGTTCATCAACGCTCCCCTTAGTGACTTCACCATAAAGGAAAAAAGGGAGCTCATAGGTGATGCCCTTGAGAAACTCGCCCAACGGCGAAACGGGGATTTTCCGCGGGTTTTTCCGGTCATTGATGGTGAACCGGTCAAGGATTGCTTTGAATACATGCAGAGCGACTGCCCGGAAGATACTGATTTTACTCTGGGGACGGCCGGCATGTCAGAAGGGCATCATCTGGAACAGGCAATTGAAAGCGTTGAATCCGGGTTCAACGAATGGAGATCGACCAGTTGGGCCGAACGGTGCGGGCTTTTGCAAAGCGTAGCGGACTTGATAGAGCAGGAACGGACCTCGCTGTCGGCCCTGATCACTCTGGAGTGCGGAAAACCATGGGTTGAGGCAGACGCGGACGTAGCGGAAGCCATTGACTTCTGCCGGTATTACGCAGGTCAGGCACTTGAAATGGGAAATGAACTGGATTGCTGCCCCATGGATGGTGAGGAGGACCATTACTTTTATGAGCCACGGGGTGTTTGTGCCGTTATAGGTCCGTGGAATTTTCCCCTAGCGATCCCGTGTGGAATGATGTCGGCGGCACTTGTCACGGGCAATACGGTCATCTTGAAGCCGGCTGAACAAAGCAACCTTGTCGCCGCGAGGCTGTTTGACATGTTCCTCGAAGCAGGGATGCCGGGCAACGTGGCAGCCTTCCTTCCCGGAGACGGGGAATCCATCGGGGCCCCCCTTGTCAACTCCGGGCGTATTGCCACCATCGCTTTCACGGGATCCAGGGAAGTGGGTATGCAAATCATCCAGAGTGCATCCGCGATCCACCCGGGACAAGTGCACGTCAAGCGTGTAGTGGCCGAGATGGGTGGCAAGAACGCGATCGTAGTGGATGATGGCGCGGATCTGGACCAGGCTGTTCAAGGTATAATCTATTCCGCATTTGGCTATGCCGGGCAGAAGTGTTCCGCCTGTTCGCGATTGTATGTTCACAAATCCATATATGAGCGCCTCCTCCAACGACTGCGGGAGGCTGTCAAAAGCCAAGTGACCGGGAGAGCCTCCGATCCCTCGGTGGACTTGGGACCAGTCATCGATGATGATGCTTGTAATCGGATTCAATCTGTCATCGACAGGTCCGCGCATCCGTGTGTCCAGGGGCGCATGAAAGAAGGATTGCCAAAAGGGCGTTATTTTCCGGCAACCCTTTTTCACGATGTTCCGTTCGATGACCCGCTCATGAAGGATGAGCTATTTGGTCCGGTGCTGGCCATGGCACGGGTGGAGACCTTCCAGGAGGGAATCGACCGGGCAAACGACAGTGAATATGGGTTGACCGGAGGCGTTTTCAGCCGGCATCCGGCGCATTTGAAACTGGCTGCCCGTACATTTCGCGTAGGGAACCTGTACTTGAACAGGGGATGCACGGGTGCGCTGGTGGGGCGGCAGCCATTTGGGGGGGCGCGCCATTCGGGGGTCGGTTCCAAGGCGGGTGGCCCTGACTACCTGAAGCAATTCGTCATTCCACGGCTGGTTTGCGAGAATACCATCCGGCATGGATTTGCACCAATGTCAGGGGATTAAACGGAATTTCCTTTAAATGCGAGTGAAGCCCTGTATGAAACCTCATTAATGGGTGAAGCCTCCAGTCAAGTCTTGGTCACCGGTGCCAGCGGATTCCTCGGGCGTATCCTCTGTCAGCGGTTGATTGCCATGGGTAACCGGGTTGTGGCGGCTGGTCGCCGGGCATCAGAGGGTCCCTGGAATGAATTCCGCGAAATGGACCTGACCGCGGATTCCCTTCCGGGCGGTTTACTTGACGGAGTCGAAACGGTTTACCATCTAGCCAGCAAGGCCCACGCGGTGGCTGAAACGGATGCGGAGGCGGATACCTACCGACCCATCATCGTGGAGGGGACTCGAAAACTTCTTCAATCGGCCATCACATCCGGGGTGAAGCGGTTTATCTACGTCAGCAGCGTCAAGGCGATGGGGGAGGGTAATCCTGTCGGGCTCCCTTTGGAACCGATGGATGAGACATGGCCACATACCCCGCATAGCCCTTATGGAATCGCCAAGGCAGAGGCGGAGAAACTCGTTCTTGAATCCGCCATTGCCCACAAGGTGGTGGTTCGCCCGGTGATGGTCTATGGACCCGGCGAGAAGGGGAATTTGCCACGCATGGTGGAGGCGGTCAGGCGGGGGCGGTTCCCGCCTCTTCCAGAGACCGGCAACAAGCGATCCATGATCCATGTCGATGATTTGATTGAGTATATGATCAGGGCAGCGCTCCGGCCAATTGCCAACGGGAAGTCCTATGTCTTGTCGGGAACGGATGCCCCTTCAACTCGAGAACTTTACGACGCCATCCGCGAAGCGCTTGGCATGCCACCGGTGGATTGGAGTATTCCGTTGTTTTCATTGAAATCCGCCGCATGGCTGGGCACCCTGATGGGCTCGGTTTTTCGCCGGCGCATGCCGCTGGACAATGCCACGCTGGGGAAGTTGACCGCATCCGCATGGTACTCCCCGGATTTGGCCATACTTGAATTGGATTACACCCCGCGACACTCAGTGCGGGACTGGTTGGGCAGTCATGGCTGATTGGTTCGGGATTGATTCTCCCGCGGGATTCGTTTTGCTCGAACAGGAATTATAACCCCCGTCTGAATGATTGATATATTAAAATGGTTTATCTGCAGTGTGGCCCTCGGGGCCATCGGTGTTTGGTGCGCTCGTTCCTTGGCAATTCGCAAACAGTGGCTAGATCGCCCAAATGACCGCAGCTTCCATAAAACGCCCACACCGAGGATCGGTGGAGCGGGCGTATTGTTGCCGATCGTTCTGACACTGGCGCTGTTCTCGGTTCTTCCCCGTTACGTGGTCTCCATTTCCTTTGTCATCATAATCGTTCCATCACTGATAGTGGCATTGATCTCCTTCTTTGATGACAGATTCGATCTCTCCAGGCTCCTGCGTTTCCTGATACACCTGTTTCTTGGGGGAGCCGTGCTTTATTTTCTGCGTGATGCATGGACAGGGCAGCCGCTGCCGCTGATAGGGGACGTTTTACCGGTTTGGTTATGCGCCATCATACTGGTCATCTGGTTCGCTGGTCTGACCAACGCTTACAATTTCATGGACGGAATCGACGGCATCGCGGCGATTCAGGGCATAGTCGCCCTTTTGGGTTGGTCTTTGATCTTGTTAACGGATCCTATTTTTGAAGGTCACATCCATAGCAACACGAGCTTCCTGCTGATTCTGGTCATTCTTGGCGGATTGTTTGGTTTTATGTTTTTCAACTGGTCCCCAGCCAGTATTTTCCTGGGTGACATAGGAAGTACTTTCCTCGGTTTTCTCCTTGCCGGGATGCCATTTGCGTTCTCGAGCCTCGGGTTGCCCTTCGAGAAGTCACTGGAAGCGGCTGTCCTTTTTGTCTGGCCGTTTATCCTTGATACGGGAATGACTTTTACCCGGAGGCTGATTTTACGGGAATCAGTATTCGATGCCCACCGGACGCACCTTTACCAAATTCTCGCAGGGACATTTAAGACCCGTGAAGATGGACATCGAATCACGAGCTTGTTTTTCGGGTGCATGGCATTGCTCGGAGTGGGGCTTTATTTGAGCACTGGACCCGTTTGGGCGAAATTTGCGGTCATTGGGGGTGTTTGGATTTCCGTGGTCGCATGGACATATGGCATTCGACTTCCATCCCTTTCAAGCGCGCTCTTAGCCCAAAGGCGCGTTCCCAAAAATACGGTGCCGGACCTCAAAGGCTTTGATATCTTCCTGAGTCCGCCCGAGATTACGAACCTTGAATACAAGCTTGTCGCCGACGCGTTTGACAGCGGATACATTGCGCCGGTGGGACCACAGGTCATTGAGTTTGAGCAGAAATTGTCAGAATTTCTGCAACTGGATGAAGTTCATGCGGTCAACAGTGGAACGGCAGCCATTCATCTTGGGTTGCGAGCCCTTAAGGTGGGCCCGGGCGACTGTGTTCTGTGTCCCGACCTCACGTTCATTGCCTCCTGCAACCCCGTTCGCTACCTTGGTGCGGAACCGGTCCTGGTTGATGTCGATCCCCATACCTGGGCCATGGATCCGGAGTTGGCCCGGGAAGCTATCCGCACGCTGAAAGCTGAGGGACGAACTGTTCGGGCCATGATTGTCGTCCATGCGCTCGGTATCCCGGCACCCATGCCTGAATTGATGGGGATCGCCCGTGAAGAAGGCGTTCTCGTCATGGAAGACTGCGCAGGTGCCTTCGGTACAAAAATCAGCGGGGCATTCGTGGGGAACTTCGGGGATGTGGCGGTTTATTCCTTTAACGGTAACAAGATACTGACCACCAGTGGAGGAGGCGCCCTCTACATCAAGGACAAGAATCTGCGTGCCAGTGCCCGGAGTTGGGCCAACCAGGGCAAGCGGCCGGGAGTGGTTGGATACGAGCACGATACCTTGGGATACAACTACAAGCTGTCGAATATCTGTGCAGCTGTTGGTTTGGCCCAGTTGGAAACGGTCGAGGATCGACTGAAACGCAAAAAAGCGCTCTACGATTCCTATCGCCGTCGCTTTGAGGGGATTCCGGAAGTACGCTACATGCCGGAGCCGGATTACGGGATGGGGAATTACTGGCTGAGCAACATCGGACTGGATTCCCGCGCACAGGCCAGCGATGTCGTCTACGCTCTTCGTCAGGAGCGCATTGAGGCATCCCCGTTATGGAAGCCAATGCACCTGCAAACGCTCAATCAGGATTTGCGGTACTTTGGCGGGGATGTCAGCTCCATGATCCACCGCCAGTACTTGTCACTGCCCAGTGGAACGGCGCTGACCAAGGAGCAGATCGACAAGATTGCCGGAATTGTCCGCAGCCATCTTCCGGTGGTGGTTTAATCGGGAGGATTAATAATACCGGATGTAGGCTTCCCGGCGAAGGCGCTCGAGCCATTGTTGCTGCGCTTGACGGGCCAACTGACTGGCAAGGATTTCCTCAATGCGGTCACGGACCTCATTGATCGGCTGAATACCTTCATCACGTTGATCCTCAACATGGAGGATGAAAATCTGCTCACCAAGGGTGATGGCCTCGCTGTAAGAGCCCTTGTCCAGCGTGAAGGCAACTGCGCTGAGCTCGTCCTTCAGATCCGGACGCTGAATCCATCCCCAGTCTCCACCTCGGTCCCGCCGTGAATCCTGGCTGTATTTGGAGGCCACCTCCGCAAAGGGCGTACCCGCTTCCAGTTCCTCGTAAATGCGCTCAATGGTTTGGCGCATTTGATCGGGATTTTCATCGGCCAGCGGACGGAGCATGATAATCCTCAGTTTAACCGCCTCTTCCTCATAGAAATTGATCTTATTCTCGTTATAGAACTGCTCAATCCGTTCAGGTGAAATCTGTGACTGCGATTTTCGTTTTTCCGATCGCATGACGCTGACGATAATCCGGTCCCGCAGGTCAGCACGGAACTCCCTCGCATTTTTACCTTGGGCTTCAAGGTATTCCAGGAAGCGGGAACGGTCGTTCTCAAAATCCTCAATCAGGATGCGGTCCCATTCATTCTCAACAAAACTTTGTGGAAGGTTGAATTCCTTTTCCTTGAATTCCTCGACGATGAGAACGCGATCGATGAAGTTTTGCAGCACCTCCAGATAGAGTTCCTGCATGCGCTGGGTAAACTCTGTTCGTGAGCGGGCGGATTCACGAATTCGTGGAATCAGCGGGGACATCTCCCGGCGGATTTCCTCAAACGTGATGACTTTGTTTTCCACTTCAGCGGCGATACCTTGGCGGAAGGGCGGGTCCCAGACATTATGGACGGTCTGGGCGAGACCTGACAGGGCAGGCAGTGCCGCGATTAGCAGAGTTGTGAAAAGGGTTAGCGTAGTTGTTCGCATTATGGATCTTTGGGACGCTGGCGCGTCAGGAAATGTTCAATTTCGCGTAACCTTAGGTCTGCACTTTTGGTGGTCAAGCGGGGAAATCGTCCAGATAGCTTAATAAAGTCCCCTTTTTTGCCGTGTGCCGGTACGCATTTAAGTCGGTTTCCATCGGTTTCCACCATTCGAATGCCCGCCATTTCTGCTAAAATACGGATCCGGGTGACGCTGGCCAGACGCTGAACGGTCCTTGGAAGGGGACCGAAGCGGTCCTGTAAACTTTCCTCAATCTCCTTCAGGTCATCCAGCGAGGAAGCCATGGCCAATTGCCGGTAAAAATCGATCCGCAAGCGGGTTTCCGGAATGTAGTCGGCAGGCAGGTAGGCGGAGACTGGACTAATCCGGGAGGCGGCAATTTCCTCATCCATGAGCGCAGCGAAACCGGTTTCGACCCGTTTGGCAGAGCCATCCCCGCTTCTCCCTTCCCGGATGAAATCCAGATAGACATTGGCACGGATGCGGGCAGCGGCTGGATCACCCTTCAATCGCTGAATGCTTTGTCGAAGGAGTTGGCAGTAAAGATCAAACCCGACGCCGGCGATATGGCCGCTTTGCTGATGGCCGAGTAGGTTACCCGCTCCCCGCAGTTCCAGATCCCGCATGGCGATCTTGAACCCGGCTCCCAGTTGATTGTACTGGCGCATGGCGGTGAGGCGCTTGCGGGCCTGGTCCAGCATGTGGGTTTTCCGGTGCAGGAGGAGATAGGCGTAGGCCTGACGCTTGAAGCGGCCGACCCGGCCCCGCAATTGATATAATTGGGATAATCCAAACCGATCAGCGCCTTCTATAATGATGGTATTGCAATTCGGGATATCGAGTCCGTTTTCAATGATGGTGGTGCACACCAGCACATCGGTCTTGCCCTCCACGAACTTTGTCATGACCCGCTCCAATGTATGCTCCGACATTTGTCCGTGTCCCACTTCGATGCTGGCTTCCGGTAACATGTCATTCAATTGGGAGGCCACCGAATGAATGCTCTGCACACGATTGTGCAGATAGAAAACTTGTCCGCCGCGCTCCAGCTCACGCTCAATCGCCCGTTTGACCAACTCCTTGTCGTATGAGCGGACAAGGGTCTCGATGGGGAGTCGGTCAGCCGGGGGCGTTTCAATAACACTCAAATCCCGCGCCCCCATTAGGGCAAGGTAGAGTGTGCGGGGAATCGGTGTTGCGCTCATGGAGAGGACATCGACCTCCTTCTTGTATTGCTTGAGGCGCTCCTTGTGGCGCACCCCGAACCGGTGTTCCTCATCAATGACAAGGAGCCCCAGATTGGCAAAGTGGACATCCTTGCTGAGGAGGCGGTGCGTCCCGATAATGAGGTCAATCTTGCCAGACTGAAGTTGCTGGATGATTTCCTTCTGTTGGGCCGCTGAGCGGAATCGGCTGAGCATCTCCACGCTGACCGGGTAGGGGGCAAACCGTTCCCGGAAAGTTTCGTAGTGCTGCTGTGCGAGAACGGTTGTGGGAACCATCAAGGCGACTTGGTAGCCTTCTATTACTGCCTTGAAGGCGGCCCGGATGGCGACCTCGGTCTTGCCGAACCCGACATCCCCGCAGACCAGGCGGTCCATGGGCTTGGCCACTTGCATATCAAGTTTGGTATCCTCAATGGCACTGGCCTGATCGATGGTCTCCTTGTAAGGAAAAGCGTTTTCAAACGCATGTTGCCATTCGGAATCCGGCTCAAAGGCATGTCCGGGAATGTGGGCTCTTTGTGCCTGTAATTGAAGCATCTCGGCCGCATAATCGATGGTTGCCTTCTCCGCTGCGGCACGGGTTTTATCCCACAAGTTGGAACCCAGCTTGCCCAGTTTCGGGCGGGAGCGGGTCAGCCCGACATAGCGGGTGAGCAAGTGAGCATCGGCAAGAGGCACATGCAGGGTGACATTTTGATCAAATTCAACGGAGATGACATCCTCATCCCTGCCACGGATATCCATTTTGGCGAGGCCCCTGTAACGGCAAATTCCATGGGACAAGTGAACCAGGTAATCCCCGTCGGCAAGGTCGGCAAAGTCCAGAAGGTGGTCGATCCGTGTCCGGTGTGGAAGCAACCGCTGGCGGTGCGCAGGCTGCCGCTCGACATGGCGTCCCACCCATTCCCG
>Ga0066377_10000318_pt1 | contig 10942 bp, 11 predicted proteins | sample Knorr_S23_td_Sur_FD_70946 | JGI IMG/M metagenome (GOLD analysis project Ga0066377, IMG submission 70946) | Marine microbial communities from Southern Atlantic Ocean transect - Knorr_S23_td_SurfaceB_ad_5m_LV_B | ecosystem: Environmental > Aquatic > Marine > Oceanic | place: Southern Atlantic...
TGAATTTGCTAAAAAATTAAAACTTCCATTATTCAAAGTTGAAGGTATGGATTTAATTAAAAGAATTACCTTAATTTTAAAAGACAACGAAATTGTAAAATATTTTTATCCAATTTTTCCCCCAACAAAAAATGTTGAGGATGTAATAGAGTACCTCCAAAAATAACCCCCCCCCAGAAATTTCTTTCTGAGGGTTTCTAATTTGTTTTACTCTTATACAAAGAGTGTTCTGGACTGGAATCGTTGTTACATTCCCGCTACAACCATTCCCTCAACTAGCATTGTTGGAGAGTTAGTTGAATACTTAAACTCTAAATCATCAGCCAGTGTAATATTTTTAAAAATTTCTTTAAAATTTCCAGCGATTGTGATTTCACTAACTGGATATAAAAATTCACCATTTTCAATCATAAATCCATTTGCTCCTACAGAATAATCTCCGGTAACTAAATTGGATCCATGACCTATTGTTTCAGTAATATAAATATTTCTTTTATTTATTTTTAATAATTCCTTAAGTTTTATGTCTCCATTTTCAAAATATAGATTACTAGCACCACCACATCTTCCATTTGAAGATAGATTTAATTTTTTACCATAATACGTATCTATTAAATAATTTCTTAAAATGCCTTCTTGTACTAAATTTAAACTTTCTGTTTTTACACCTTCTGCATCAAAATTTCTTGATCCTAATCCTTTTGAAATATCTGGGTTATCGTGAATATTTAATTTTTTATTAAAGATTTGATCATCCTTCTTATCTTTTAAAAAAGATGTTCCTCTTGCGATTAAATTAGATGAAATGGCACTAGCGAATACGCTTAATAATCCTTTTGAAATTCTTTTATCAAAAATTAATCCAATTTTTTCACTTTTAATTTTTTTTGGATTTAGTTTTTTTTTAGCATTTTCAGCTGCTATTTTACCCAATTCTTCAGGTTCCATTAAATCAATTAAGTGTCTTTTATTTGAAAATTCATAGTCCCTTTCCATATTTTCATTATCTTTTGCAACAGCAACACAGGAAACAGAAAAATTTGAAGTTTTGTATCCATTTAAAAAACCGTCACTGTTAGCAAGTATAAAATTTGTTTTACTTTCAGTAAAATCAGATTCTGTGTTGATTATATTTTTTTTACTGGAAGCGCTCTCTTCAACTTTACTTAAAAATTCAATTTTTTTTTCATTTTGATAATTTTGATCATCGTAAAGATTTAATTCTTTTAAGTTTTTGGCTAGTAAATTTTTGTCTGGTAGTGAATTATATTCATCTTCAGGAGTTATTTTTGTTGACTCGATACATCTTTCAATCAAGTCTAGAATATTTTCTTTATTTAAATTTGTAGATGAAATATTAGATTTTTTTTTATTTATATAAGTAGTTAAATTAAGAGATAGATTATCTGATCTATTTGATTCATCTAATTTATTATTTCTAAAGTTAACACTTTCTGAAATAGAATTAATTACATTTACACTTACATCGGTTGCGCCAAGTTTTTTAGATTTTTCAATGCATAGCGATGCTATATCTGATAAGTAATTCCGATCTTTTAGCATTGGATTAAAGTTGTGTTCCACCAACTGTCATTTTATTTATCAAGATTGAGGGTTGAGCAACACCAACTGGTACACCCTGTCCTGCTTTTCCACAAGTTCCTATTCCTGGATCAAGCATCATATCGTTTCCAACGAGTGACACTTCTTTTAAAATAGATGGACCATCTCCTATAAGTGTTGCACCTTTTATGGGTGCACCTATTTTTCCATTTATTATTTCATAGGCCTCTGTGCAGTTAAATACAAATTTACCTGATGTAATATCTACTTGTCCTCCTCCAAAACTTACAGCAAAAATTCCTTTATCAACTGATCTTATCATTTCTTCTTGAGTGTGTTTACCGTTTAGCATCATTGTATTTCTCATTCTTGGAAGTACTGGATGTTTATAGCTTTCTCTTCTTCCGCTTCCTGTAGATTTTGAATTCATCAATCTTGCATTTAATCTGTCCTGCATAAAATTTTTCAAAATACCATTTTCAATTAATGTTGTTCGTTCTGTTGGCGTTCCTTCATCATCAATTGTTAAACTTCCTCTTCTTTTTTCAATAGTTCCATCATCAACAATAGTTACTCCATCGCTAGCAACTTTTTCACCCATTAGATTATGAAAAGCTGAAGTTTTTTTTCTATTAAAATCCCCCTCTAAACCATGACCTATAGCTTCATGTATTAATATAGCTGGCCAACCAGGACCTAATACAACTTTCATCTCTCCCGCTGGCGCTGGTTTGCTCTCTAAATTGACGTTTGCAATTCTAAATGCTTCATCACAAACTTGTTTCCAATTTGTTTCATTAAGATATTCATCATAAGATTGTCTTCCTCCAACTCCGTAAACACCTGTCTCCTTTTTGCCATCTCTTTCTAAAACTACAGAAACATTGAACCTGACAAGAGGCCTTGAATCTTTAAGAATTTCTGAATTTGGTCTTATTATTTCTATTGATTTATGTTCTCCAATAAAATTTGCAGTAACTTGTCTTACAATAGACCCCTTGGATCTTACATAATTATTTATATCGTTAAGAATTGATATTTTTTCATTCAAATTCTTGTTCTCTATTGGATTTATGTCTTCATAAAATTTTTGGTTTGTTTTGGGTATCTCATGATTGAAAACTCCATTTTTAGATTTCATGGTAGCTTTAATATTGTTACTTGATTGAATTAAAGATTGTTTATTTAAATCATTGGAGTGAGAATAGGCAACAACCTCTCCGGTTATAGCTCTAAAACCATAACCTAAATCAGAATTATAACTTGAATTTTTAATTTTATTATCATCTAAAATAATTGTCTCTGATTTTGAGCTCTCAATATACAATTCTCCATCATCACAATTTAGTAATGTTTCTCCAATTATTTGATCAGCTTTTTCTAGATCTAAATCGGTATTTTTTAGGAATTCTGACATAACATGAATTTAGTTACTAAATATAATTTATCAACTGCCCTTTTGGCACATTCGATTTTAATAATTCTATTGTAGAGTTATATTATGAAAGTATTTTATAACAATTCCTGTTCTATATGTAGAGCTGAAATTAATTTATATAAAAAAGAAAAAAAGAAAAAAATTAATTGGGTAGATATTACAAATAATCCTAAAGCAAAAATTGAGACAAAAAAATCAAAAAAAGAACTATTAAGAAGATTGCATGTGAAAAAAAGTGGTAAAGTTTATGAGGGAATTGATGCTTTTTTATTAATTTGGAAAGAAATACCAAAATATAGATTTTTATATTATTTATTTAAATTACCTATTATTTACCAACTATTTTCTTTTATATATGAAATATTGGCATGGATTTTGTTTTTAAAAAATAAAAAACAGCTTAAAAATTAATTTTGGATATAAAGTAAGATTTGGCTTAAAAAAGACATCAAAATAAGAAAATTAAAAAAAAGTATTAAATACATAATTGTAATTGCTTTATTTTTTTGTCTTCTTAAAAAAACAAATTTTTTATCATCTAAAATAGAAATATCTCTTTTTCCTATTACAGGATAATCAAAACTCCAACGCCATAGGGAATTTCCTAGCCTCTTATCTAATTGATTGTAGTATTTAATCCATGCAATGGACCAAAAATAAATTAAAGAGCAAAACAAAAGTACTAAAAATGTTGTTAACATAAATTTATTAAATTATATTCATTTTAAATATTATGTCTATCTGGGGAAGTTTAATCGGAGGAATGATTGGTTTTTCATTGGGTGGGCCTCTTGGAATGCTATTAGGTTCTGTACTAGGTGGCAAAATCTCAAGATCTTCCTCCTCAAAAGATTTTTCTAGTTTTGCTCAACCTCAACAAGTTTTTGCTTTATCTTTGATTGTTTTATCGGCCAAACTTAGTAAAGCGGATGGACAAGTAAGCAGAGAAGAATTAATTGCTGTAAAAGAAAAACTTAAAATACCAGATTCTGAATTAGACCAAGTTGGAAAAATATTTAATAAAGCAAAAGAAGAAAGCTCAGGATATGAACCTTATGCAAGACAAATTGCTCAAATATATTCGGGAAACATTAATGTTCTTGAAGAAGTAATAAATATTTTATTTTATATAGCTGAAGCTGATGGAATTGTAAGTTCTTCAGAGCTTAAAATGATTGAGGATATTTCATCAGTTTTTGGGCTAAATAATCTACAATTTAACAGTATTAGAGAAAGCAGAAAAACCTCAGACAAATTAAATCCTTACATTGTTTTAGAAAGTAGCCCTAACGATGATCTTAAATCAATTCGAAAAAACTATATAAGACTTAGTAAAGAACATCATCCTGATCTATTAATTAGCAAAGGCGTTCCTAAAGAAGTTATAGAAGAAAGTAAGAAAAAAATGAGATCAATAAACTCTGCTTGGGATCAAATACAAAAGCTAAAAGCTAACTAAAACTGCTCACTTTCTGTTGATCCTTCCATTGCTGTTGTTGAGCTTTTTCCTGAACTGATTGTGTTTGATACTGCATCAAAATAAGATGTTCCAACTTCTCTTTGATGCTTAACACTTGTGTACCCATCTTTTTCTCTTGAAAACTCATGCTGTTGAATTTTTGAGTAGGCAGCCATACCCTCTTTTTTATATTTTTCTGCTAATTCAAAAATCGCAATGTTTTGAGTATGAAAACCTGCTAACGTTATGAATTGAAATTTATATCCCATTTCACCTATTTTTTTTTGAAAAGAAGATATTTCTTCATCAGATAGATGTTTTTTCCAGTTAAAAGATGGAGAACAATTGTAAGCCAATAATTTTCCAGGATACTTTTCGTGAATCGCATCAGCAAATTTTTTTGCTTCAGCTAAATTTGGAGTAGCGGTTTCACACCATATTAAATCAGCATAAGGAGCATAAGCTAATCCTCTAGATATAGCTTGTTCAATTCCATCCTTTACATAAAAGAAACCCTCAGGGGATCTTTTTCCAGTTAGAAAAGGTTTATCATTTTCATCATAATCATTTGTTATTAGTTTAGCGGCATTTGCATCTGTTCTAGCTAATATAATTAATGGAACATCAGCTATATCTGCGGCTAACCTAGCTGCTTTAAGATTTCTAATCATTGTGCCAGTTGGAACTAAAACCTTTCCACCCATGTGACCACACTTCTTTTCACTTGCTAATTGATCTTCAAAATGAACACCGGCTGCACCTGCTTTTATAAATTTTTTTGTCAATTCAAATACATTTAATGGACCACCAAATCCTGCTTCTCCATCTGCAATAATTGGCAACATATAATCTATTGCATTTTCTTTTTTTATTTCTCCATCGATTAATTCCATATGCTGAATTTGATCTGCTCTCATTAAAGCATTATTCATTGCTTCAACAAGTTTTGGAGCGCTATCATAAGGATATAAAGATTGGTCAGGGTACATTTCTCCTGCACTATTGGCATCAGCTGCCACTTGCCATCCGCTAAGATATATTGCTTTTAAACCTGCTTTTGCATGTTGTACCGCTTGATTTCCAGATAAAGATCCAAGTGTATTTACATATTCTTCACTATTTAATAGTTTCCAGAGTTTTTCTGACTGTTGTTTACAGATAGAATATTCAATTTTTAAAGACCCTTTGAGTCTTTCAACCTCATTTGGTTTATAATCCCTTTTAATTCCGTTAAATCTTTTTAAAGCATATGAAATTTTTTCAGCTGACATATAAATCTTATTGTTAATTATTTATTTTCTTCAAACTCTTCTGTAAATTCGTTCATTCCACTTGATCCCCAATCACAATGATCATCTCTCAAATAGACACCCTTAGTTTGACGGTCGTTGTGTTCTTTAGAATTAGTGGTTTGAAGTGAATTTTCAGGGTTTAAAGGTTTATTTTTAGTCATGTAAATTTTATAATTTACAGTATTTACAAAATCAATAAAAAACCCTTATTTCCTTGTAAATTTAATAAATATTTTGTAAATATTAATTTACAAAATTTACATATAGTAAATGAAACAAATAGATTTAAAAATTGGTCCTAAAATTAAATCCTTCCGAAGACAAATGGGTCTTCAAGCAAATAAGCTTGCAGAAGAATTAAACATTTCACCAAGTTATCTAAATCTCATTGAAAGTGGAAAAAGAAAAATTGATGGAGATCTATTACTAAAAGTGTGTGAAAAACTAAATATAGAATTATCCCACTTAACTTCAAAGTCAGATATTAATTTAGAAAATACAATATCTGAAATACTAGATGATAAATTATTTGAAGACTTAGACATTTTAGGTCCAGAAGTTAAAGATTTGGTAAGTACCAATCCTAAAATTGGAAAAGCAATTGTAAGACTCGGGGATATTTTAAAAAAAAAAGATCATGAATTAATTAATAAAATAGAAAAAATTTCTGGAAAAATTGTTGATAATAGAAAAAATTCATTTCCAGGCGAAGTCATAGCTGACTTTCTTCAAGAAAAAAAAAATTATTTTCCAGAATTAGAAGAATTTGCAAATGAAGTTTTTGAAAAAATTCAAAAAAATAATAGAACTAGATACGTTGCCCTTTGTGAATTTTTAAAATCAGAATATTCAATAAATGTGAAAGATGTTATTCCTGAAGAAAAAAAACCATTCTCAAAAATATACAATAAAAATAAACGAGAATTATTATTAAGCGATTACAGTACCTTGGAAACTAAAAAATTACATGCTGCAGCACAAATTGCTCAGGAAGGAGCTAGTGAAATAATTGAAAAATATTTGGCAGAATTCTCTTTCCCATCTGAAGAATCAAAAAAATTAACTAAAATAGCACTTTTAAATTATACGGGTGCTGCAATTTTAATGCCATATAAATTATTTCACTCTGAGTGTAAAAAATTAAAATATGATCTTGAATTGTTACAAAATAGTTTTGCTACTTCATTTGAACAAGTGGCACATAGAGTAACATGTCTACAGGATCCAAAATTACCTGGAATTCCATTTCATTTTTTAAGAGTAGATATGGCAGGAAATATTTCAAAAAGATTTTCACTCTCGGGGATAGAAATTCCAAGATATGGTGGAGCATGTCCAAGATGGAATGTTTATTCAGCTTTTACTAGACCTGGCGTGATACAATCTGCGGTGAGCAAAATGTCTAATGGAGAAAAATACATTTGTATTTCAAGAACTGTTGAAAAAGGTATTGGTAGATTTGGTAAAACTAAAAGTATTTTATCGATTGGATTAGGTTGTGAAGCAAAATATGCAAGAGATTTTGTTTATACTGAAAATATTAATGTAAATGATAAATCTTCAGAAATACCAATTGGCGTATCCTGTAGAACTTGTGACCGTTTAGACTGTTCTCAAAGAGCATTTCCACCTTTGCATAAAAAATTTGATATAGATATAAACGAAAGAGGAGTTTCAGTTTATGTTAGTGATTAAAAGATTAGTTATAACTTTATTTATATTGATCGGTTTTAATAATCTATCTTTTTCAAATGATAATGAACTTAATAAATATTTTGAAAATTTAAAAAACACCAAAAATCTTTTAGAGGCTAAGGAATTAGAAACAAAAATTTGGAAGACATGGCTGCAACACCCGAATGATAATTTTCTTACAGATCAACTTAATTATGCAACGAACTTAATGAATAGAGGACGATATCAATATGCTCTACAAATTTTCACTAATATCATACATAGAGATCCAAAATGGTCAGAGGCCTGGAATAAAAGAGCCACTTTATACTTTTTAATATATGAATTTGATAAATCCTTAAAAGATATTGATAAAGTTTTAAATATAGAACCAAGGCATTTTGGGGCATTATCAGGAAGAGTGCAAATTTATATTGAACTTGGAGAGTACGAAAAAGCTTTAAAAGATTTACTTTCAATCCGAGATATCAATCCTCTTGGAGTCAATAATGATAATATTAGAAAAATAGAGAGTTTAATTAAAGGAAAAGATATCTAATTATTTTTTTGATCTTATTCTTGCAATTAATTGGGTTAGTGAGTCAACCATCATATCAGATGCTTTAAATATTTCGTTAGCTTTAAATTCATGGGATAAATTTTTTTCTTCATTTGATTTATCTTCAATAATGATTCCTTCATCAGGAGAATTATTTTTTATATAAATTAAAATTAACCATTCTTCATCTAAAGATTCATCCCATTTAATAAATATTTCTCCAGTCTCAAATCTTCTATCAATGCATCTTAATATTGACATGTGCTTCGTGATATATCTTTTATTGAGTTGAAATACCAAGCTGTTTGCACTTCTATAAAAACTTTCTAAAGCTAATTCAATTTTTTGTCTTGCTATATTGTATTCTCTTTCTTTTCTTAAAAGTGTCTCACGATCATCTCCATCTAAAACTTTTACGCCTAGAGCTTCTACTCTTTCTCTAATTTTTTGATCTCTTATTTGTTGATATTTTAATTTTAGCTTTTCAATTCTATCTTGTAGGCTAGCATAATCTTCTCTTTTTTCTTTGAGTGCAATTTTTTCTAATTTTTCAAGCTCTTTAATTTCTCTAATTCTAAATTTTTCAATTTGTTGTTCAATTTTTAACTCCTGTAAAAATTTTTTCTGTCTTTCTGCTTGTTCTTTTCTAATTAGCGCCTGTTCTTTTCTTAAAAATAACTTGATATCTTTAGCTCTTTGTTTTTCTAATTTTTGTTCCTCTTGGAGAAGTTTTTTTTTTAGTTTTAATTTAAGTTCAGACTGTTCTTGTTGTTCTTTTTCTTTAACTCTTTTTTCTTCCTCTGCTTTTTCTATAGCCTCTAATTTAATTCTTCTTTTTTCTTCTGCTTTAATTTCTTTAAATTGTATTATTTTATTTTCAATTTTTTGAAAAAACTTTGCAATAAATTGATCAATAACTAGAAAATTAAAATTTAATTTAAAAGTAAACTTATTTTTTATACTTTCTTGGAATCTTATTGTTTTTAGTAAAAAACTTTCTTCTTTTTTATTTGATTTTTTGTAATTTTTTTTAAAGTGTTTCTTTGTTTTTATTTTTATAATTTTTCTTTTTATATTTTTCTTCTTAAATAATTTTTTTTTCCTTTGTTGTTTTTGAATTATTTTTTTTTTCTTATTTTTTTTTATTTTTTTATATTTTTTCATCTGATATTTTTAAGATTTATCAGTTTAAGATTGATAAATATAGTCTCTAGTGTTTGGTGCAGAAGTTATATCTTTGGTCAATTGTAATTGGAATACAACTTGATCTGACCATTTGAATACTAGTTCACAACTAGCTAGATAAAACTCCCACATTCTTAAAAATCTCTCATCAAACATTTCTAAAACAACATCTTTTTTTGACAAAAAACGCTCCTTCCAATGTCTAAGCGTATGCGAATAATGCATTCTTAAAACCTCCAAATCAGACAAAATTAGGCCAGAATCCTCGATTGGCTTAGCTAATTCACTTAGACTTGGTGTATAACCACCTGGAAATATATATTTTGATATCCATGGCTGGGGGTCTCTAGGTGGATTAACTGAGCCTATCGTGTGTATTAAAGATATTCCATCTTTCTGCAAAAGTTTAAATACTTGATTAAAATAGGTACTATAAAATTTTTTTCCAACGTGTTCAAACATGCCAACACTAACAATTCTATCAAATTTATCGTTTAAATTTCTATAATCTAAAAGCTTAAATTCAACTTTGTTTTCTAAATTAACTTCTTTTATTTTATTTGTACTGTATTCATACTGATTTTTAGAAAGTGTAATGCCTGTAACATAAGCTCCTGTCTTCTGAGCTATATCAATAGCTAAAGCCCCCCAGCCTGATCCTATGTCTAATACCTTTTGTCCAGTTTTAATATCTAATTTTTTAATAATGTGATCAATTTTATTATTTTGAGCTTCTTCAAGAGTATCTTTTTCTGACTTAAAATACGCACATGAATATTGTCTTTTTTTATCTAAAAATAAATCATATAATTTTTCTGAAATATCATAATGGTGGCTTACATTTTTTTTTGAGTTAATTATTTTATTTATATTTGTAAAATAATTATACATGCCTCTTATACGATTTAGAATTTTGCTATAAAAACTTACATCTTTTTTTCCTATATTTTTTAATGAAATTTCTAGAAACTCTGTAAGAGAACCATTTTCAATTTTTAAAGATCCATCCATATAAGCTTCACCAAAATATAAATCTGGATAGAATAATAATTTATAATTTAAATTTTTTTTAAATAACTTAAGTTCAATAGGCTTTTCTTTAATAGGTTTTCCAATAATAAATCTATTTTGATCAGAGTCGATTAATATAAATCCATCCTCTTTAAAAATTTTATTTAAAAAATTTGCAAGATTCATTTTAACTATGCTGCTTTTAATTTATCTATTTCAAAATTTAAGTTGCTTAGTTGATTCAATAATATCGTTTTATCTTCTGTCGATAAAAGACGAAGTGGTGGTATCAAATTTTTAAAGATTAAATTTTTTTCAGATAAGAAAGTATGAAGGCTGGAAATTAAATTAAATTTTTCAAAAGCTGATCTTACATCGCATAGTTTTTTATTTAGACTTTGATCTTTTCCATCAAAATAATTATCATAAACATTTCTTGCAAGGGCCGCTGTAACATTGGTGGTGGCAGTAATAATTCCTGTACATCCTAACTCTAATCCTTTTAATAATTTACTTTCAGAACCAGGCATTACAGAAAAATTATTTTTGTTAAGGTGTTCATATAAATTGTAGGTACTATCTTTAACTCCAATAATTTGATTTGGAAATTTTGAGATTAATTCATTTACACAATCAATACTAAATTTATAACCTGAAAGTTTTTCAAAATTATATAAAATAATTTTACAATCATTTATTTCTTTTATTATGCTAGAATAAAAATTGATAACATCTCTATCGTCATATTTATAATAAGCTGG
>Ga0066377_10000321_pt1 | contig 10918 bp, 5 predicted proteins | sample Knorr_S23_td_Sur_FD_70946 | JGI IMG/M metagenome (GOLD analysis project Ga0066377, IMG submission 70946) | Marine microbial communities from Southern Atlantic Ocean transect - Knorr_S23_td_SurfaceB_ad_5m_LV_B | ecosystem: Environmental > Aquatic > Marine > Oceanic | place: Southern Atlantic...
GAAATTTGGGATCGATGAGCGTCAGGAAAGCCATCACTCCGTCGTAGATGCTCTCACTTCGCGTACCGCAAAGGACAACACCGGTCACCGAATCATGCTGCTGCTGAACGACCAGGTTTTCGATTCCGATCACCTTGTCCGAAAGGACCAGGCCCACGCCATTGGGTTTCTGGTTCAACAGCTCAATATTCTGAAGATAGAAACAAACGCCGCAGGGATCATTGATGTCCATTCCCGTACTGAATCCGTCGATACGGACATCTGCGATCATGCCCGGTCCATTGTTGTTCTGTACCAGAGCCAATCCCGTATGTCCCCCATCGCCTTCGGCCTGAATATGAACGCGCTTGACCGCCCCCATATTCGCCACGGCATAGGAAAGGCCGACGGCATGCGGCTGGTCTTCCGGCACCAAGATCGACAGGTCGGTCACCCATAACTGAAATTTGCTGTTACCGCTTTGCTTACGATCATAGGAATAACGCGAGGTCTGCAAGACCGGTTTCGGGTTCTCTGCAGAACCGAATGTGCCGATCTCCTCGGCGGATCGCAGCTGCAGGATGGTTTTACCCGCTCCGGCCCCCTGGATCCATTGAAACCCCTCGGATCCCGGTATTTCATATTTACCGATATGGGCCGGATTTCCGTTATTCATGACGCAGGCCAGGGTATCACTGATATGATAGGTGCCTTCCGGCAGATAGATCACCTGCTGTTTGTAATAGCGCCCCTTCTCCGACTTCTCGTGCGCAGCAGCAGCCGCAATAGCCGCCTGAATCGCCTTCGTGTCATCCTTACCGTCATCCGGCACCGCACCGAAACGCGCATCCGTCACATCAAACACAAACGCGCCCGGCAATATGGGCATGGGTTGCCACCGTCCAGACGGGGCGGCCGTAACGACTCCCGCTCCACCGCACCCGATCAATAACACGATCAAGCTAAATAACTTCTTCATTTTGCTGAAATCTCTATCTTCTCTGAAAAACGTTTTCTCAACGCCAAGTTTCACACTCATTTCGCGTTGATCCCCGGATACTTAGCCTCCTCACCGGAGCGATTCCTGCAGGACCTTCAGACCGGCGGTATCACTGTGCAGGATCTGGATCATGCTTTGCAGCACTTGAGCGTATTCCGGGTTATCCGCCAGATTCTGGGTTTCATAAGGGTCTTTCGCATAATCAAACAGATCCCTTCCGCGCACCTTTTTCGTCACCGGGTGCAACCATTCAATGTAGCGGTAGCGTTCACTGCGAACTGAATATCCGATCCAATACTTCTTATTCGCGTGGATGGTAACCGCCCCCTCGCGCGGCTTGGCTGAAGGGTCGTCAAGTACCGCAGCCAGGCTCTTGCCTTCCAAAACATTAGGAAGCGGCAACCCCAGCAGCTCGCACAGCGTCGGGTAGATATCCGTGAATTCAGCCGGCGATGCGGTCCGGGTCCCCTTACTGGCTTGGCGCGGGTCAACAATCAGCAACGGCGCCCTGGCAGCCTGCTCAAACGGGGTATTTTTGGCCCATTGTCCATGGTCACCCAGATGGAATCCATGGTCGCCCCACAGCACGATAATGGTGTTATCCTGGAGGTTCAGGGCTTCCAGTTCATCCAGCAGCATCCCGACGAGCGCATCAATATAGGAGACACAGGCATAGTAGCCATGGATCAACTCTTTCTGCAGGGCGACGGGGAACTCCGAGGCGTCCACGCCGACTGGAATCCCTTCATACACACGTATTTCCCCACTCTTGCCGTAACCATAGCCGGAATTACCGGCGGCCTTTTCCTGGAACGGGTGAATTTCGAATTCATCCCGCTCGTAAAGATCCCAATATTTTTTGGGCGCAACGAATGGGAGATGCGGCTTGGCGAACCCAACGGCAAGGAAGAACGGCTCATCAGCCGCCGCCCGTTCACGCATCCGCTTAATGCCCTCTTGAGCGACACGGTAGTCCCGAAAATCCACCATCGGATTCTCCGGCGCATCAGCCACCTTAGCATACTTATACTTATAGCCCTCGATACTTTTCCGCTTACGACTCGCCTCCGCCGTATTTTGCTGCTCGACGTCAGCGGATGACAATCCCGGCTTAAAAGAAAAGGGTTCACTCCAGGATTCTGCATCCATGATCTCTGGATCATCGACACAACGGTAGTCATAAATTTTTCCTGTGCCGGTGGTGAAATACCCATTTTCCTTAAGGTACTCTGGCAAAGAAACGATCGCGGGATTCGCTTCGCGCCATTTGGTTTTCAGGTCCAACACGCCAACACTTTCCGGACGCAAACCACTCATGAGGCTGGCTCGGGAAGGACCGCATACCGGGTATTGGCATTGCGCGTGGAGAAAGGTTGTCCCCTGTGAGGCCAGACGATCGATATGGGGGCTCTTAACGACGGTATCCCCATAAACACCCAAGCGTGGCACCAAATCATCAACGGCTATAAAGAGGACGTTGGGCTTTGATGCATGAGTATCCACAGGCTCCTCAGAAGCAACGGCCGGGCTGCTTAAAAACAACCAGCTTCCTGAAATCAGGGTTACTTGAAACAATCTCTTACGGAAACGATTTAGTTTTTTCATGGATAGGGTTATCTAAGTAAAGAACTCATCAAGTTTGAATGACTTCGGCTCATGGCGGTAAATTGCATTTTCCCACTCATTCTTGCAGATATTTAAGGAACCCAAGTGCGCTTGATTCGTTTTAGCTTGGTGGCGTTACCCAGTCGAATGCAACGACTCAAAGCGTACTGCCCCAGAGCGTCGCGGTTTCACCGTTGTCGCCGGTGGGCAGTGTCATGAATACAATTTCCAAGGTAGCGCCCTCAAGGTCCCGGTCAACAGTCAACACCAGTTCACGGTCTGACGAAGCCAAACTGTGGCCAGTGACGACGGCTTGCTTGCCATCAACGGTGAGGACGATTTGGTCATCCTGCACGGTGGCGGGATTGAGAGGCCATGACCAGAAAAGCGTGAGTTGGTTTCCTGCGATGCGGTGGCGGGTGATGCGAGGCTTCTCGGCGTAGCCGAGCCCCCCCGGTGGCACCATGGTGTAGAACGGAGGGCCCTCGACCAGCTTGTCCCCTTCGTAGGCACCGATGTCAGGTGCGGCACCGTCATAGCTCTGGGTAAAGCCGGGGATCACGGTCCCGGCGTCGATGCAGACACTCCCCGACTGGAGGCGGTAATCGCTGTTCGCGGGATCCGTCCAGCCCGGTTCCGGAGCGACGATGCTATTGGCCTCCTGTCCCTGGTTCGTAACAAAGGATTGCCAGGCCTTGTTCGAAAAGTCGTAGTCGAAGACATTCCCCCAATCCCCAAAACGCGTCTTAGAATGGAATGAGTATCCATATTGATTCGAATAAACCCCGATATTGTTGAAGTGGTGCATCTGGCGATCGTTGTTGCCGTCATTGGAAAAGCCGAATTTATTATACTTCCACGAATTATGGAAGAACTTCACCGGTTCCGCAGTGAACCACTTGCAGTTCTTGACGACCGCATATGAGGGATTAAAATCAAACGGGCCGATGGCTTCAGGCGGAACCAGATCGTTGGTATCCAGGAAACCGACATTGCCGTACACATACATCGGGCCGTTCAGCAACATATTCGGGTCGTCATATGTCGTTGTATTATGGAGCAATGAGAACACACCGCCGGCGGTCTGGTTGAACTCGTTGTGGTAGACATGCAGATTATGCGTGTAGCGCTCGGGCTCGATCACGTTATCCCGCACATAGTCCACCCGGTTGCCGTAGACCTCGATATTGGCCTGCAAGTTTGGAGCACTCGACCACATGGCAAGCCAGTTATAGAGATGACTGCCTTGATTATGCCGGATCACCACGGCACCGTACGCCTGATTCTGCCCACTGCCCGGCCAAGGGCCATCGTAGAAGGATCCATGGTAATGCCTCAGATCCTGAACCTCACTGTGGTGCACATCGGCCCAGGTCCACACATACCAGATCTCCTCCCGCTGCTTCCAGGTGTTGTATTCCAGCAAGACATGGTGGGTGCCCGCTTTAGCATGGACGACATCCGTCCCTTCCTTGAAATCACAGCCGCGCACCGTGACGTAGGAACAGTTGTCCAACTCGATGATGTTCTGCCAGCAATTCTGGAATTTCAGGTTTTCGATGACCAGCCAGGAGGCATTGCTGATGCGCATACCCTCATTTCCGCTCGCTCCCGTGGTGTTCCCGCCATCGATGACGGCGTATTGGTCGGGGTTTTGCGAATCGCTGACCAGGGTGATCGGCTGTTCAGGCTCGCCGGATGCACCCACGTCAATCCGCGGATAAGTCCCGGGAAGAAGCCGGATGGTGGTGCCGGGCGGGGCCGTAGCCAGGGCGCCATCGATACTGCCGGGCTGGTCACGCTGGAAGGTGGTACCTGAGCCACTTGGGCTGACATACAAGACCGGATAATCCGTCGCCAGGCGCAAGAATACAGTTCCTGTGGAGAGGGGCACGCTGGCAGTGGCGATACCGGAAGCATCCGGAGGGGAGATCGCGACACCGTTGGTTGTCCAATCCTCCAGGTTGGTGCTCATCATTGGATGGTACCCCACCCAAGATGCTTCTGAATAATAGCTGATCCCCATGCCGTTACCAACCACCTGATGCATGGGTACCGCCTGCGATGCGGCGTGTGGATCCAGATTCAGCGCATACTCAAGCAAAAGTGAAACCCCATCACCATCCGTATCCGCATGCGCTGGAAGTGTGTAATCCAGGCCATGGCTGGCAAGCCAAGCCTCAAAGGGCGTTGGTGCCCACTCCTCGACCTCGATGGTCACCGAGTCGAGGTCCAAATAGTCACCTGCCACAATAGAGCGGGGATACATCCGGAATCCCGTAATCGTCCCGATGGTGGCCGCCATATTGGCGGTGGGCGTAATCGACACGGGATCGTTGTCGCCTACGGCAAGCGTCATGGTGTTGTTGATGAAATTCCATGTGGCAACAATCGTTAACGGACCGCCAAGTTGGCTGCCGGTAAGACCTATATCACTACCCCCCAGGTCGTCGGTGGAACCGTTATACTCCATATCCGGAGAAAAGGTGTAATCTGGTCCCGCCCCCCATGACGTGAGCTCCAGCTCAGGCCTAACATCACCCCCTGCGCTCGTTAGAGTCGAAAACCGGAAATTGCTACCAGCGCTGACGTGTAAATCAGCTAACTGGATCGTCCATGTCATGGTAGCGATTGCGGACGTATCAATATCGGGAAGTAACTGGGCATCTCCCCAATTAGAGTCTGCTGTGTTCGCATAGCGCAGCACGCCTGCAGACGGCACGCTGTTGGGCGCACTGGTGGTCCAGGTGCTGATGATCGTGCCGTTGATCCCCGATTCCGGATTAGCGCCGTCGAAGGTCCATTGCTCAACAACGGCCGCCAAAACACCTGATGTCGACAGTAGCGCTGTCGTCATGGCCAACATGATATTACTCTTCACCTTCATTTCTTCTTTAATTTTATCGGACAATCCCGCATGGGTAATCCTTCATTGATTCAAATTAATTATCGATTTCCCAATAGCCGACGACCACGACGGCATCCGGATCCCCATCGACTGAAAATCGCTGGCAGTGGCAACGCTCGCCAATAACACTGTAAGTTGGGTTAACTGTTTATACATGGGTCTCCACTCAGGCGTGGTGATCAGGGACTGTAGAATGGAGATGCCTGCGGGCGCAGCTGCGCCCGCAGGCAAACCCCGGAGAGTAAACAACCGCAGAAGGTTCCCCTAGAATTCGAAGCGGCTGGACAAGATGAATGTCCTCGGTGCCTGAACCCTGTACTGGGACACATCACCATTGGTGTAAGCCCTCTGTGGCAGGAGTTCACGATCGTCAAAGACGTTGCGAATATTCAACTGGAATCGTGCCCTTACGTTCTTGCCGAGAAACTTCAGCTTCGTGTTGTAGGTAATGAAGGCGTCGATATTCTTCTCACCCTTTCCAAACCATGGGTTTTCAATATCAAACACGTCCTGACCGTTGACCTCAATGAGCGGATACCCAATGGATCGCTTGCTGCGGAAGCGGTAGGATCCTCCGATGGTCCAGCCTTTGAGGCGGCCTTCCTTGAAGTTGTAACTGGTCGTCAGATTGACCCGGTATTTGCTCAGCCGGTCGGATGCCCGGCCATCTGCCACCGCGATCAGGTCGATATATTCAGCATATACCGACGATTCAACCTCTTCACCAAAGGTTGGCTCGCCGGGTTCGGCAACATTGCCGCCATCCCAGGCCCGATCGTAGAATTGCTCCCAGTAAGGCTGACGTTCCGCCACGTATTCCTGCCAGTTCGCGCCGATGTTGGTCTCGACGGACTCCGTCCTGGCGGCACTCAGGCGAATACGCCAGTTGCGTGTCGGATTGTAAGTGAGGGTGATTTCCGTTCCGGTGGATTCCAAGTCCGACAAGACATTGGCCCTTTGCGTATCTTCGTTACTAAAGTACGGATCCCAGGTTGTCGGCGGATCCCAGGACACCCCTGCCGGCGGATCAACAAACTCATTCAACTCCCAGTTCATGAGCTTGGTCTCAATGCTTTTCACACTCCACTTCAAACCATCGAATTGTTGCGACCGGACACGCAGCTGTGAGTTTTCAAACCGGTTGACCCTCATGGTTAACTTGCCTTCGAACAGGTCTAATATGATCCCATAGTCGGTCCCCTCGCCTGAACTTGGCGGAAGTAGCGACCCATCCACTACATTCAGGCCCGGATTTCCGATACTGCTGTTGCTGGACTCGTTATAGAAAACAGACAACCATGGCAGGGCATGAAAAACCACTCCGAATTGATCATTGGTGGCGGAATCATCAATATCCGGGTCATCCAGCGAGGGGCCGATCAGGCCGTAGTAAATCTGACGATCGTCATAGGGATCGGGCGCATCCACGGCGCGGGTAGTACTCACTTCCTGTGTCTTGAAGTCGTCCTTGCGACGCCCGTAGGTAGCGATGATCCGGTTGTTCCAGAAGGCGCTCTGGACAGCCATGGCCTGACCCTTCACCTCGTTGGTACGCCACTTGCCACCGTCCCAGTAACTCAGCCCCAACTCGGGATCAGGGTATGTCGTGATGTGGACACTGTCATAGCCGGCGAAAGGTTCACTGTTCAGCACGGTGGCATCCTTATCCGGATGATGGGTGAAGTGAGACCCGTTTGGATCATTCGGGTCATCAAGATAGACCCTGTGAGTCAACCGGAAATGGGCAGAAGCGGTTCCGCTTGAATAGATCGGCACGCCTGCGGGCCATTGTCCATTTTCATCATAATACAGCGTGGTACGGCCACCCTGGTTACCCTCTTCGCGCTTGGAATAATCGACCAAGGCGGTGATATTATGGCTACCCAGCCACTTCATCCAGCCATCGCGGTCTGTAAAGTCCAGCCTGTAGGTGGCGGTGGCCCGGTAGTCCTCCATGTCATGCTTTCTATCTTCCCCCTTACCCCAGTTTTGCACATAATAGCGGCCGCGATTCGGGTTGAGAACCGGTTCTTCGGTACTGTCCCTTTCCTGTGGGAGATAGCGGTTGACGTCGATCATAAGCTCCTGTGCATCACCCCGGATGAGGTCCACGTAAAACCGGTCGAAGGTTTCCCTGTGATAGGCCAACTGGATGAAAAAGTTGTCCGTGATCTCTTGTTCCAGGGAGGCCAGGATAATGTCGCCGCTCTGGTCCACCCGGGTGGATCCGCCGACGTTGACGTCGTAGGGAAAGATGGAATCATCCAGGCTGCGCGGAATCTTATCCGCCGGATGCACACCAGGCAAGTCACGGGGCCGGCGCGCTTTGACGGCATCCGTGGTCCGGAAGGTTCCCGGCAGGACCGAGTTTGTGTCCAAAATACGGCCAGATTTACCCACGAAGGATCCGAGAAGAAATTCCTCGGGAATGGGTTCGTACGATCCGGTAATCAACAAGTTTACCCCGCTTTCTATCAGGAACGGCGTACTGTCGTCCCGGGGGTCTCCGGGTGCCCAGTAGAGGCGTGGATCCAGGGGATCCGTAATTCCCAGTTCCTGCATTTTAGCCTCCCGCCAATCCAGGTACGGCGTCACCCCATCCCGCATGGCCGTATTGCGGGGACGGTTGGCATTGCGCGTAATGGCCTCATAGGAAGCCCGGATGGTGGTCTTCTTGAAAGGCTTGTAAACGAAGGCACCGTAAGCGCGTTTCTTGCGGTCGAAACTGGGTTTCTTCCAAAATTCCTCGTCCTCATAAAGACCCGCCACGGCGACAGCCAGCTTGCCATCAATGATTTCCCGGTTGACGAGGAAATTCCCGCGGTAGGAGTTCTCGCTGTCGACCCGGAACTCCAGGCGGGTCAGGTCATTGAAGTAGGCTTGCTGGCTATCCTGGTTCATGATGCCAGCCGGAGATCCCAATCCGAAAAGGATGGCGTTGGGTCCACTATTGAAGGTGACTCCCCCACTGTTGTAACGGTCGGTCTGGAAATAGGTTCCGAAATAGTCACGTGTCTGGCTTGCATTTCCGAGCCCCCTGACCCGGCTTCCGCTGTTGAGCCCGATCACTCCATCGGTCTGGTTGCCTGACACGTTATTGGCATACTCCTGCGTATTTTCAGCATTGAGGGAGTACAACATGGCCTCCTCCATGGTGACCGCACCCACATCATCGAGGAATTCGGCAGTCATGACATCGACCTGTGCGGGAATATCCTTCAGGTTGGAGGCGATCCGGGTGCCGGCCAGGGTCTGGGTGGCCCGGTAGCCGGTCTCGGACGCGGCGTCGACCACGAACGGGGAGAGCTCGAAGACTTCCTGCTCCGAGGACTCAGCTTCCTGTGCAAAGGCCGGTGGGCTCCCCACGGCAAATGCCGTCAAAGCGGCACCAGCAAGACGCACCAAAGGTCTGGCCGGCTTGAAGCGTTTCATATTCAGTTTTGGGTTATTTATCATATCTTTGTTGATTGGATTAGCGTGTGATACATTCGTTGAATGCCTGGAAAGGGTACGGGAAAGCACCTTGGAGATTACCCGTGTAAGATCGTGTTACCGTGCAACCCGCATAGAAGGCAGAAGGCGGATAGGTACATCTGAGAGATGAAAAAACTTCAATAGAACTGGAGCTATTTATAATGCCCCGCGGGCTATTCACGTAGATTGCATTAATGGATATTTTCTTGCACAATTCAGTATCCCCTGAAGACGGAGACACCCGGAAGCAGTAAGGGCTAAGTCCGATTCAGGATAAAAAAAAGTCGGATGACCACCAAGCAGTCACCCGACTCCATACTATTAACTAACCTACCTACTACCTACCCTAAATTCTAATTGGGAATATAAGCCCAGCCGGAGTCATCGCCGACATAGATGTACTTCCCCAGGTCGACAACCCAGATCCACGGATCATGGGTGACATTGACCCAACCCAGCCACGGGGTGGTGTCGGCCCAGCCTTGATCATCGAAAGCGTATCCGTACCAGTCGGTCGGTTCGGGCGCATTCGCGAAGGTCTCGATTTTGACGGTACCCAGATCAATGTATTCTCCTGCGCCCACGGTGTTTCCTCGCACACGCATTGATGTGATGTTCGTGATCCCGGAAAGGTCGGCCGCGACGGTCTTGGTATCCGAGAAGGCAGAACTGCCTTCGCCGGTGTAACCCACTCCGTCGCCACTCACCGTGTAGGACAAGGTGCCGTTTTTAAAATCCCATGTGAAAGCCACTTGCATGGAAATCGCACCCGTATATTCGGCTACGTCGAAAACGGGGCCGTAATCTACCGCCACATTCTTTAGGGCCGTTCCACCGCCCTCGACATCAATGGATATTTTCCCATTAAAGCCATTAATCTCGCCTCGCATATTACCTCCAACAGTGCCCAGGAATTCGAACCAATAATCTCTTTCGGTAAAGTTGATGTCTGCAATAGCAACGGTCAGGGTCAACACCTCAAAGGGACCGGAAACACCCAAATTGTCACCATACCATGCGCTCGGACTGTTCCCTCCGGTGGCATCGCGGAGTAGCCCCGCAGACGGCACGGAGGTACCGGCCAACGCAGGATCCCAGTTGCCCATGGTCTTTCCTTGGATGTCACTGACCTGCGGCGTGCCCGAGGTAAAGGTCCATTCGTCGAGTAAGGAAGCGGAGGCCGTGCCGGCGAATGCCAGCGCAAAGCCGGCAAGTAATGTAAGTTGTGTGTAGGTTTTCATGATATGTTAGTAGTTAATATATGATTTTTCGGGTTTTAATGTGCGGGAAGGGTAAACAAACAGATCGCCGGTCAGGGGGCCGCGGTCGTTTCGATGGTAACCGAGTCGAGATCAATGTACTCGCCAGTGCTTACTTCTCCACCTCGTACGCGCATACTTTTGACGTTCGAGATTCCGGAAAGGTCGGCGGCCATGGACTGGGTTTCCGAGAAGGCAGAACTGCCCTTGCCGGTGTACCCCTCACCGTCGCCACTCACTGTGTAGGACAAGGTGTTGTTGGCAAAATCCCAGATAGCGACCACTTTCACCGAAATCGCACCCTCATAATCAGCTGTCTTGAAAATGGGTTTGCCATCTAATTCATTTCCAGCGCCCCACACATCGATGGAGATTCGCCCATTCCAGGCATCGATATCCAGCCGCGTATTGCCTCCGACTTCGCCCAGGAATTCAAACCAATAATCTCTGTCAGTGTGGTTAATGTCTGCAATTTGAACGGTCAGCGTCAGGCTGTCAATTGCACCGGAAAGGCCCAAATTGTCACCATACCAGGCGCCCTTGCTGTTTCCTCCGGTGGCATCGCGGAGCAGGCCCGCAGATGGCACGGAGGTACCGGCCAAGGCAGGATCCCAGTTAGCCATGACCTTTCCTTGTTGATCACTTTTGTGAACGGGGTCCGAGCTAAAGGTCCATTCATCAAGGACAGCAGCG
>Ga0066377_10000324_pt1 | contig 10868 bp, 13 predicted proteins | sample Knorr_S23_td_Sur_FD_70946 | JGI IMG/M metagenome (GOLD analysis project Ga0066377, IMG submission 70946) | Marine microbial communities from Southern Atlantic Ocean transect - Knorr_S23_td_SurfaceB_ad_5m_LV_B | ecosystem: Environmental > Aquatic > Marine > Oceanic | place: Southern Atlantic...
AAAAATTGAAGGAAAAAATAAATTTACAAAACACTTCAATTAAACTATTAACTAAAATATTAAATTATTAAATTTGACTGCACTGTTTTTTTTACTATCATTCACAAAAAAAGTTATTTCTATAATGGCGGAGTAGCTCAGGTGGTTAGAGCAGCGGAATCATAATCCGCGTGTCGGGGGTTCAAGTCCCTCCTCCGCTACCATTTAACTCAGAGAAAATAGGGGTGTTTTTGATCAAATGGTATTGTGAAAATCTGAGAGTTCTAATGAGAATCAAGATCTTTTTTAACGTCCTCATGATCTCCGGTTACAATGTGGTGTTTACTTTTATTTTTAATAAGGACTTCGAGTAACGGAATAAACAGTAATGGAATAATTCCTCCAATAACAATACCAACTATCATGCTTCGAATATGTGGGTCTAAGTAACTAGCAATTAAATCTGCAATTATGTGAGACATTGCAGCCCCAACAATTCCAGCTATATATCCATTAGAAACAATTTTAAGAAATCTATTTATACTCCACCCAGAGTAATATCCAAGTAACATGACACCTACGTGAACAAATCCAAAAACAAAGCCTCTTAAGTTTCCTGAGTAACTATCTAAATATAATTCTATGAAATATTCCATCTAAGCAATTTAAAATTTAATATTTTATGTCATTTGTATTATTATTCATGAAGTGTATATTAAATCGTGACTAAAAAAAATAATTTTTATATAAGCTTTTTTTTAACACTTTTTTACATTATTTTTTTGCAAACATCTTTTGCTGCAAACTTTACAGTAAATGATCCATCTTCGATTTGCACTTCTGATGAAAATAAAAAAGATAGTAACAAATCTAAAAGTTTATGCGAATATTATTGCTCTCAAATTACTTTGGATGATTTAAATCTAAAGGAAACAAATTCCTTGTTTTCCTTTATAAAGAATTCAAATAATATTATTTTAGCAAAGCAAATACCAGATAAAAAGTTTGTAGATCTTAGGAATAATTCTCCTCCTAAAAATTTTTAATTTAGCCAATTCTTTTAACTTAAATTTAAATTTTTTCTTAGGAGCTCTCTATGTTTATATTTTTTTTAACCTTTTCAATTTTTTTATTTGATAAAATATTAAATGCTCATGAAATTCATTTTGCTGATAGTCATGGTCCCATAACTGTAATGGGTGATCACATGCATAAAAAAAAAGAACTTATGTTCTCTTTACGTTTCAGTAAAATGAATATGGATGGCATGTTAAGTGGAACTAATTCTATTTCCTTAAATTCAGTTATGTCAGCCCCTAATGGTGCATCAAATAGTTCTGGAACATATATGAATTCACCAGTTTCAATGAAAATGAATATGTATATGTTTGGAGCAATGTTTGCACCCACCGACAATTTAACTTTAATGGCTATGTCAAGTTTTAACAAAAAAGAAATGGTATCTCAGAGAATGAGAATGCGAGGTGGTTCAAGGTTTGATGTTGATTCCTCAGGAATTGGTGATACTAGACTTTCTGGTTTATTTAAAATTCTTGATAATAAATTTTCAAAAACTCATTTTTCAATTGGTTTAAGTCTACCAACTGGGAGTATAGATAACAGAGACACTACTCCCGCTTCGTTAAATTCTAGATTGGGCTATAAAATGCAAAATGGTTCTGGAACTTATGATCCATTTTTTGCTTTAAATAATGTAAATAACATTGGAAAAGTAAAAATAGGTGAACAGTTTATGATAAAAAAACCTATTTTTGGTGATAATTCTAATGGATATCATTATGGGAACTCAATAAATACATCAATATGGTTTTCCTATAGATGGATTAAAAACTTCAGCACGTCTTTTAAAATCAATTATAATTTTTTTGGCAAAATGGAAGGTGAGGACAATGAAATGAACAAAAGAATGAGTCCTGCTATGGATTCAAAAAATGTTGGACATCAAAAGGTTAACACTAGCTTTGGTTTTAATTATGTAAATAGTAACGAATTTTTAAAAAATCATAGATTAGCTTTTGAATTTATAATACCCGTTTATCAAAAGGTGAGAGGAATACAAATGGCAGATGAGTACAAAATTATGCTTGGGTGGCAGTATGGTTTCAATATTCCTTAGAAGTCTAAACTTTAGAAAATAAAAAATATTAATAAATATTAGTTTTCTAATATTTCATTAAAATTCAAAGACTTGTTTATTATACGTTTATTTTGTAAAATAAAATAATGTTATTGTTAAAAAATATGAAAAAGTTTATTTTTTTACTTTTTTTCTTTTTCTGTATTCCTGGTGTGACAGTATCTTTAAACATCTTTGAATTATTTTTGGTTAAAACAGGGGTTGCTTTTGTTTACTATCAATACAATGACAAATCTTTGAATTATGAAAATGAGCTATCAAAAAAAAATAAAATATTATCAAATTTTTATCAAAATAAAGTTAAAAAAATAACACCTAATAATTTTAATAATTTACCACTTCAGCAACAATTATTAATTATTGAAGAGCTTCATTTTCAAAAATAAATAACATCGACTAAAATTTTTTCCTTGTATGTCGTTATGTAAATATAATAGCATGGTTAGTGGTATGAGATTTTTTTTAGTTTTTTTAGTGTGCAGTTTTATGATGTACCAAAATTTGAAAGCTAACGCTTTTACAGAAATTTTTGGTAAGGAAGGTGCTTCTGGAATTAAAAACCCAAAAATTAGAAGTTTAAGTTATGCTTTTCAATATCTTACATTAAGTGGTTCAATAGGATACGTTGGAAAACAACTTCTTGATTCGGGTTTTTTGTCCCCTTTAAATTTAAACCCGGATTCAATTAGCAACTTATCGCCCCTAGGTTATAAGGATTATTTTCAAATAAACACTCATAATGCAAATCATCTAGCGGTTAAAGCAAGTGTAGATGAAATTAATTTAATTAATAATTTTAAAAATGAATTAATTAATAATAAATTTTCGTTCAATTCAATTGAATTTAGAAACAATGGAAACTTTTCTAAAAGCATATATAACTTAGATGAGAGGGATCAGTTAATTGAAAGATATCTCAATGATTAAAAAACTAGTAATCTTATTTTATACAATGATTGTGTTATCTAGTTGCGCACTATCAGATTTTAATAGAGACAATTTTGTGAAAACAACTTCTTCAGCAGGTGGTGGATATGTTGGTTATCATTTATCTGATGGAGATTTATTTTCTACGTCAGTAGGATCAACAATTGGACTTATTTTTGGTTCATACTTGGCAGAATTTATCGGTCAAGATGATTATTTTTTTTATAAGCAACAAACACTTAAAACTTTAGAGATTAATGACAATAATAAATCATTAATTACAGGTTATTGGAAAAATCCTAAAAGTGGAAATACTGGAGTTATTAAAATTAAAGGTTATTATGGCCAACCAAATTGCAGGTTAATTGAACACATATATATCAATAAAGATAATATTGCTCAAAACTCATTTGATACTGCTTGTAGAGAAGAAAGTGGCCAGTGGGCAATGATAAAATAATTTAAGTTTATTTTTACTATAAAATTTATTATATCATATATTTATGATATTAATTTCTCCTGCAAAAAATTTAAATCTTGATGTTGAGTCTTACTGTTTCACTGATTTAACTGAACCAGTCTTTTTAAAAAAAACAAACAAACTTTTAGGTTTTTTAAAAAAACTTAATTTGAGTGAAGTTAAAAAATTAATGAATGTTAGTGATTCCTTGGCTGAGATTAATTTTGATAGATTGAGGGTGCATTCAACAAAGAATGCTGTATTAAAACCAGCAGCTTTTTTATTTTCAGGTGATACATTTAATGGTTTACAAATAAGAACATTTGATCATACTTCTTCAGGTTTAGCACAAAGAAAACTAAGAATACTATCAGGTCTATATGGTCTTTTAAGACCTTTCGATCAAATAAGTCCATATAGATTAGAAATGGGAACTGGTATTAAATATATTTTAGGTGAACAACTATCAGAATTTTGGAAAGATGATATAACTAATTCTATTAATAATGATTTAATAAAAAATAAATCCCAGTATTTATTTAATCTGTCATCAAATGAGTATTTCGAATCTATTAAAAAAGAAAAAATAAAATCAAAAATTATAAATTTTGACTTTAAAAAATTAGAAAATAAAAGCCTTAAAAATATTGGTATGATGATAAAGAAATGTAGAGGAAGTATGGCTAAATTTTTACTTACTAATAATATTGACAATCTTGCTGAAATAAAAAAATTTTCAGAATTAGGTTTTAAATTTCATTCTTTTGATGAATCTGTAAATAAATTCACTTTTGCAAAAAATGAGTAATAATGTTGTAGTTCAGATTCCATGTTTAAATGAAGAATCAACAATTGGTGATGTAGTCAGAGATTTTAAGCAAAAATTACCAAAATGTAGGATAATAGTTTATGATAATAATTCAATTGATAACTCAATCCTTTTCGCAAAAAAAAATGGTGCAGAAATTGTAGTTGTAAATAAAAAAGGAAAGGGAAATGTTGTTCGCAGAATGTTTGAAGATAATTTAGATTATAATTACTTTGTTATGATTGATGCAGATAATACTTACGATATATCAAATATTAAAAAAAATCTAAATATAATGAAAAATGAAAAATTCGATATGATGGTTGCTAAAAGAATTCATAGTGATTCTTCTGCTTACAGAAAAGGTCATGTAATAGGAAATTATTTTTTTTCTAAATTTGTAAACATTATTTTTGGTAATGACGTGACTGATATATTTTCCGGATTTAGGATTTTTTCAAAAAGATTTATCAAAACTTTTCCTCAAACTTCGTCAGAATTCGAGATCGAGGCTGAGCTAACAATTCATGCGCTTGAACAAAAAAATAGAATAGGTGAATTTGAATGCAAATATAAATCTAGACCATCCGGTTCCCTAAGTAAGTTAAATACATATAAAGACGGTTTAAAAATTTTAAAATTAATTTTAATTTTAGTCAAAGACGAAAAACCTTTACTATTTTTTTCAATCTTTAGTTTTTTATTCTTTTTTTTATCTCTTTATATAGGAATTCCAATCATACATGAGTTTTATCTGACAGGGTTAGTTGATAAGCTACCCTCAGCTGTTTTGTCAGGTTTATTAATGGTTATATCTTTTTTGTTTTTTTTTGGTGGATTGATATTAGATGCGCTAAAAAAAATTAGATACGAAAACAAAAGAATAAACTTTCTTCTTTATAAAGACTAATTTATCTAATTGGTATTGAGATTTTCTTAATATTTTTTCTTTTATTTTTTTTTAAATTTTCATCAATTATTGTTTTTTTATTTTCATTAATCAACCAAACCATTTGCATTGCTAATGAGTGTATACGTTTAGCATTAGTTTCTCCTGATAAAAATCTTGCAAATTGACGTTTGCTAATTCCTAATGCAAAAGAACCTGTATTTATTGTAAAATCATTTTTTTTCATCCATATTTTTATCTCATCAGGGGATGGGTTATCTATATCAAAAAATAGCATTTACTTTCTACCTAAATAAGCTTGTTTAATAAGCAAATCAAACTTTTCTTTATTAACATTTTTTTTATCAAACTTTGATATTAAGTATATGAAGAAAAATGATGTTGTCATTGAAAAAAGTCCTGGATATTTATAAGGAAAAACTGCTTTTTCAAACTCAAAAATATCTACCCAAACAGTTGGACTTAAAATAACTAAGATAATTGCTGTTAATAGCCCAATCATGCCTCCGAAAAAAGCACCATTTGTAGTTAATCCAGCCCAAGTAATTGTCAAAAAAAGTACAGGAAAGTTAGTGCTAGCTGCAATCGCAAAAGCTAATCCAACTAAAAAAGCAACATTCTGTCCTTGAAAAATTATACCAAGTATAATTGCAACTATTCCAATAAATACTGAAGAAATTTTAGATACAGTAATTTCTTTTTTTTCGTTTGCTTGTCCATTATTTATAACATACACATAAAGATCTCTTCCTATGGCTGATGCTCCAGCTAATGTTAGTCCAGACACAACTGCTAAGATCGTTGCAAAAGCTACCGCAGAAATAAAACCAAGAAAAATATTTCCACCGAGGGCATGAGATAAGTGGACTGCTGCCATATTATTTGATCCAATAAGTTTATTATTATCATCAAGATACAGTGAATTATTTGTTAAAAATATTATTGCTCCAAATCCAATTACAAATGTTAGAATGTAAAAATATCCAATAAAAGATGTAGCATAAAACGCTGAAATTCTAGCGCTTTTAGCGTCCGGAACTGTAAAAAATCTCATCAGAATATGTGGAAGGCCAGCCGTTCCAAATATAAGTGCTAATCCTAACGAAATAGCTGAAATAGGATCAGAAATAAGTTTTCCTGGATATAAAATTAATTCTTTACTTTGATGAATTTTTACTGCTTCATTTAAAAGTTCATTAAGACTAAAAGAAAAATTTCTTAAAACAAAAAAAGCAAGAATTGATGCCCCAATAATCAGTAATAATGCTTTAATAATTTGAACCCAGGTTGTTGCAATCATTCCTCCAAAGCTAACATAAATTATCATTAAAATACCCACTGCCCAAATTGCAAATGAATAAGGTAAATCAAATAAAATTTGAATCAATGCACCAGCACCTACCATTTGAGCAATTAGATAAAAAAGAACTGTAACCAATGTACCACTGGCAGATAATATTCTTATTTTTGATTGTTTCAGTCTTGTAGTCGTTACATCTGCAAATGTATATTTTCCTAAATTTTTAAGTTTTCCTGCAATAAGAAATAATATAATTGGCCAGCCAACTAAGAAACCTATTGAATAGATCAAACCATCAAAACCAGAAAAAAAGACTAAACCTGAAATTCCTAAAAATGAAGCAGCTGACATATAGTCACCAGCAATTGCTAAACCATTTTGAAACCCAGATATTTTTTCACCTGCAGCATAATAATTACTTTTATCACTAGATTTTTTTGACGCAAAATAAGTAATAATAAGTGTGATTAAAACGAATAATGCAAATGTTAATCCTGCAAAATTTGTACTTGTATCATCTAAGGCAAATGCCTGATGTGGATTTATAATAAAAATTAAGGCAAAAAAAAAATTATTCATTTAAATCTTTTACTTTATCTAAATAAAAATTTGAGATTAAAACATAGACTAGCGTTAGAAAAATTGAAAATAAAATTATAAATAAACCAAATGCAATTCCAAAGGTTATGGAGGTATTGAATAAATAAATTTGAAATAGCTGAGGATAAAAACCAACTATCAGTATGAATGTAAAGTAAAGTATTAAAACTATCAATGAAAGTGTGTAACTAACTATGTTATTCAAAGAAATGATACTTTTAAGAGTATTAATGGATTTCGAAAAAAACATAATATAAAAAAAGCCAGATTGTTTATCTGGCTTTTTATCACACAATTATAAATTAACTGTTACCGCTTTTACTTCGGTATAATTTTTCAGAACTTCATGTCCCATTTCTCTTCCCCATCCAGACTCTTTGTATCCTCCAAATGGTAATGATGCATCAAAAATATTATGACAGTTGACCCAAACAGTTCCTGCTCGAATTTTTGCTGAAAGTTTGTGCGCTGTACTTATATCTTTTGTCCATACACTCGCAGCAAGGCCAAAAGAAGTATTATTTGCTTCTTCTGCAATTTTTTCTAAACTCTCATCGGAAAAAGGTTGGGCACATACAACAGGTCCAAAAATTTCTTCTTTAACAAGTTTCATGTCTGCGTTTGTTTTTGCAAAAACAGTTGGATGGACAAAATGTCCACCTGAGGAATTATCATATTTTCCTCCAGCTAATACTTCGCCTCCTTCAGACTTTCCAGATTCAATATAACCAGATACTTTTTGGAATTGTTCGTCTGAAACTAGTGGACCCATCTCTGTTGATGTATCCATTCCCGGACCAACTTTTATATTTTCAGCAATTTTTGCTATACCTTCAGTAACTTTATCAAAGATCTTTTCATGCGCAAACAATCTTGAGCCCGCACAACAACATTGACCGTGGTTAAAGAAAATTGCTGAAGCCGCACCAGCAATAGCAGCATCAACATCTGCATCTGGAAAAACTATAGTGGGAGATTTTCCTCCTAGTTCTAGAGAAACTTTTTTTAAATTTCCTGCTGCAGCTTTAGTTATTATTTTACCAACTTCTGTAGATCCTGTAAAAGCTACTTTATCTACCATTGGATGCTCAGCTAATGGTGCGCCTGCTTCTTCACCAAATCCAGTCACCATATTCAAAACACCATTGGGTAATAAACCAGATTCGTGAATTATTTCCATTAATCTAAGTGCTGATAGAGGGGTTTGTTCAGCAGGTTTCATAACAATTGTACAACCTGCAGTTAATGCAGGAGCAATTTTCCATGCTGCCATTAAAAGTGGAAAATTCCATGGAATAATTTGTCCACAAACACCTACAGGTTCTCTTAGTGTGTAGCTATGATATTTTGCACCAGGTGTATAGAGACATGAGTAGGGAATAGTATTCCCTTCGATTTTAGTTGCCCAACCGGCCATATATCTAAAGATATCAGACGACAGAGGAACATCAGCTGCTCCAGCAACCGCAACAGGTTTTCCATTGTCTAAAGATTCAAGCTGAGCAAGTTCTTCAGCATGTTTATCAATTAAATCCCCAATTTTCCAAATAATCTTTCCCTTTTCATTATTTGGTATGTCAGTCCATGCTCCTGAATCAAATGCAACTCTGGCTGCTTTTACTGCAGCATCAATATCTTTACTGTTTCCAGCTGAGCAAGTGGCAATTTTTTTTCCAGTAGCAGGATCTTCAACATCGAATGACTTTCCAGAAGATGGGTCTACCCATTTTCCATTTATATATAGTTTTTTATCTTTACTTAAAAATTCACCAACATTATCGTTAACGGTGTAATTTAAAATTGAAGCGTCCATAAATTTCCTCCTAATATAAGCTTTATATGATCTTAACAGTTGTTTTTTTAAAATCCAAATATGATTTTAAAAAATTAGAATAAAACTGGAAAGCTAATTTTTGATTTGAATTAGAGCTTAGTTGGGTTTGGTATATCTCCATATACTTTCTTAGGATCAAAAACCTTTTCTTTTTCAATAAACACTAAGGTGTCACTGAATTTTGAATCATTTGATTGAAGTTCTCTATAAAAACATGATTTGTATCCAACGTGACAACTAGCTTTTAATCCCTCAAGTTCTACAAAAAGAATTATGCAATCTTGATCGTCATCAACTCTAATTTTTTTTATTTTTTGATGTAGCCCGCTTTTTTCACCTTTTTTCCAAATTGATTGTCTACTTCTTGACCAATAATGAGCATTTTTAGTTTCTATAGAGAGTTTTAATGCCTCTTTATTCATATACCCATGCATTAGAATTTCTTTTGAACTATCATCGACAGTTATTGCAGGGATTAATCCTTTTTCATCAAATTTTGGTTGAAGTTTATTACCTTCCTCAACTTCTTCCACTGAGTTTCTATTTCCAAAAACTATATTCATTTATTAAGTATATAATTTGTAAATCTTTGTTGAAGTTCACTTTTGGTTTTAAAGTCTCCAATAAAACAGTTTGTAATAGTAGAGACATTTGGTTTCATTACTCCTCTTGTTGTCATACACTGATGAAATGCTTCAATGTAAACGGCTACTCCTTTGGGTTTAAGTGAATTATTAATACAATCAGCGATTTGTTGAGTCATTGTTTCTTGAGTTTGAAGTCTTCTTGCAAAAATATCAACAGTTCTGGCAAGCTTTGATATACCTACAACTTTTTTTATGGGTATATAGGCCAAATGAACTTTACCTTCAATAGGAACCATATGGTGTTCGCAGTGTGAATTGAAATTGATATCTTTTAACATTACAAGATCTTCATACCCTTGAACATCTTCAAAAGTTTTTGAAAGAAATTTTTCTGCAGACTCTTTGTAACCAGAGAAAAATTCTTCATAAGCTTTTATAACTCTTTTGGGCGTATCTTTTAGACCTTCTCTGCTAGGATTATCACCCACCCATTTTATAAGAGTTTTGACAGCCTCTTCAGCCTCTTCTCTAGAAATTTTTTTATCTAAAGCATCTTTAAATGTTTTTTTTGTAACTATAGAGTCCATATTTATTTTATATTTAATATATGTATTAATAAACAAAATTTAAAGTTATATATTTAATACTATTTTAATATGAAAAGTGCAAAATGAAATTTAAAATCGTTAATGGTAAAGTTTACGACCCAACCCAAAGAATAAATGGTCAAAAAAGAGATGTTTATATAGAAGATGGAAGGATAGTAAATCCTAATAAATCTGATCATTATAAATTTAATATATCATACGATGTTGAAGGCATGATTGTAATGGCTGGTGCAATTGATATACACTCTCACATAGCTGGAGGTAATGTAAATAATGCGAGATTATTATCTCCAGAGGTTCATTCAAGTTTTGTAAAAAAAAACTTAAATAGAAAAAAAAACTTACCAGGATTTAATTCTCGATGGACAGCGGAGGGCACAGGTTATAGATATGCTGAAATGGGGTTTACAACAGTAGTTGAACCTGCTGTTCTACCCGTGAACTCTTTTTTAACACATCTTGAATTAGAGAAGATACCAATGATAGATAAAGCTGGCTTAGCTATTTTAGGAAATGATAGTTTTCTTTTAGAAAGTATGCAAAAAAAAAAAGGTCAAAACTTCTTAAATGATTATGTTGCTTACACAGTAAATTCAACAAAATGTTTGGGTCTTAAGGTTATTAATGCTGGGGGGACAGAATTTTTTAAAAATGGTGGAGAAACATTTAATCTTGATGATGTTGTTCCAAGCTATGG
>Ga0066377_10000328_pt1 | contig 10852 bp, 13 predicted proteins | sample Knorr_S23_td_Sur_FD_70946 | JGI IMG/M metagenome (GOLD analysis project Ga0066377, IMG submission 70946) | Marine microbial communities from Southern Atlantic Ocean transect - Knorr_S23_td_SurfaceB_ad_5m_LV_B | ecosystem: Environmental > Aquatic > Marine > Oceanic | place: Southern Atlantic...
AGCTTGGTTCCACGCGGAAGTGTTAATGTCGAAGGGACGGTCCCGACTTCATCGGTCACGTTCACGACTAAATTAATTGTGGCACGAGGCGACAGGACAGAACGCGGAATATATCCTAATAGCTTCGCACGAGTGACAATATTCCCTCGGATCTGGGCAGAATCGAGGAAGGCCTCGTTTAAACTGAAATGGGCAGTCATCGCATTATAATGAGTATTATACGCGAGGACATCCAATAACGTAGAAAGGCCCGAGCCTTCAAAATCATAATCGTTAAATTCTGATTGGGTCTTGAGATAGTTCTTTAGATTCTTTTTAATCTGATCGAAATCGAGTTCTGTTACATTTAAATTCTGTGCCATAGTTACCTTACCTTATTCTTCTCAGTACGATCTCGACCTCTTCCGCTTGATCGTTTTCTTTTATTAAAAATCGTACGAGTATATTATATGCATTCTGATCTGCGAGATCTGTTATTATTATATCGAGCAAATTTACTCGTGGTTCATGTTCTGTAATTGTTCTACGAATGTTATCTTCTAATGCCATTCGTGTAACACCGTCCGCTGGTTCAAAAAGCAACGAACGAAGGTTAGCGCCTATTGCATGATTAAAAGGACGCTCATAAAAATTGGTGAGCAACAAGTTTTTAACCGCATTACGGATAGCCCTATCATCTTTTAAAGGGATAATATCTTTACGGATAGGATGGAGAACAAGCGATAAATCAAGATCACGATACTGCTTCTGACGAGCAACGCTACTTGTCTTACCTGATTTATCTGATTGTAATAGTGTACTCATACTAGTATTTATATCCTTTATATAACCCTTTTTCGACTAAAAAGCCTGGGATCATTTTTTCCGGGGGGGATTTTTTTTAAATCTTACCGATCGAAAAAATACCCTGAATGCTAGACCCTATGCCTGGCCCCGAAGCTTTTCCCTCCCTATAAAAGTAGGCCCTATGCGTCTGGGACACTGCTATCTGTGGTAGAAGGTGAAGGCGAGCTGGCCCCTCCTGTACCCGGTGCATACTTATGTTTATGTGTAGCCAAGGTAGGTGCATTTCCAGCGTCTGTCGACACATCTCCTGTACTGTGTGTTGTTCCGTTTACTAATAGGTTACCATGAATCGTTGTATTGCCAGTGATATCTACAGTGCGATTAGAGGCGTTGACAAAGACTGTCCCATCCGGGTTAATATTAATCGTTGTCCCCGTCTTATGTTGTATGTTAATGCGTTCGCTACCAGAAGTGTTGTCGTACTCTATCAGATGTCCTGCTACTGTCTTATGCACTTCATTATGTGGATAAGAATCCTGCGTCTCTGGTGCGATATCTGTGACTCCGTCCGTTTTCGTAGCAATTGATCCTAATATAACCGGGTCCTGGCATGATACACCGTCCCGAAAGAACCCAACAACCCAGGAACCTACTAATAACTGATGATTGCTTCCGATACCCTTATAAGAAGCAGACGTATTAGGCATCATTACAGTAGCCCAGGGCAGATCTTTATCCTTTACCTTATCCTTATCGAAGAACCCATAAGGAAATACTCTGACTCTATTCAGTTTCTCCGGGTCCGAAACGTCTTTGATTTCTCCGATAAACCAGGTAAATGTTCCTCCTACGAATGCATCATTAATCATCTCAACTCTCCTTCTCTATAATATTATTCATTGATTCTATGTATGAATCCTTTCTCAGAGTGACCGTTTGTATATAACTCTCAGCGAAATCGTGTGTTATTGAGTGTATTATATAGTTCCCGCTCAGATATTGGTCCATTGTAGACTCTGAGGATCTGGCCCTATCGACTCCCTTTCGAACGACGATATTTAGTTTTTTTCCACTTGCAATTTGGAAGTCTCCGTGTATCTGTATTGTAATCTCCAGACTATTGAGATTAGAGATATATCCGTTGGCCTGTATCAGACTATCTGCCGCAGGAGCATGGTAATTAGAAATGTTGCCATGGGAGAGACTATTGAGCGATACATAGAAGTGTTTTGCTTCGTTATAGTCCTCTATCTTCCTATCATTGAACATTATATTATCTGCCAGAGGCGGATTTTGATTTAATTTGTTCATCTTTCGATTACTATAATTGTATTTTGCAACTTCGTACTTCTTATTTGCAATATCCAGCTTATGGAGAGTACTGGCATATCCTCCCCTGGAAGCTGGTGTGAATTTGGAGATACTCATGTTATCAGTACTTAACTCTAGAATCTGGGTGCGGCGCATCTCGTAGTTGTCATTTGATCCGGGGACGCCTGTCTGAAAGGGTTCGAAGATGAATGTATCATAGGCATCCGCATTTTGCATATTTTCCAGGCTATCGAACCTTACTCCTTCGCTATATGTATCATAGAAATAGTGTGGAGAGCCGTTGTCGAATGATCTTCTTTGCAACCAGGTAATGAGAGTGAGTGGACGCATCCTTGGATAGACGCCTCGAATAACCTCTTTTGTATCGGTGGATATGAACCCGGGTTCGATTTGCAAATCGTTTTTACAGATATTTGAAATCAATGCCCCTGGACTATCTTGAAACGGTCGAGAGATCACTTGCAATTGATTCATGTAGGCCTGTTTTGGGACACAGGTGAGAAGATATGTGACATTGCCAGGTGATGTCTTCTTGAAATAAGACATGTTTGCAATATAGAGTTCTGTATCGACAGAAATTGCCTCTCCCTCGATATCCCTTCTTGCAAGACTCAGATCGATGCGCTCGTTGCCAGATATTTTTAGCTTTTCGAAGTAGTTTCCTGCGTCGAGAATGAATAATTGGGCCGTGAGCGATGCCGTATCGATGCTCTCGAAGATTTTGATTTGTGCAACTAGGTCCAGAATGTCGAAAACTTCACCATTATTGGCCGTCATACGAACATGATTAATCTCATATGAGCCTGGCAGGATTGCATTTGATCCCTGCGATAGCTTATTATGAACTCTGCCTCGTCTTCTATTCGCCATTTCTTAACATTCTCTGAAATTCATCTGCAAATTGCGTTACATATTCTGGTTGAATGACTCTGATTTTTGATCTGGCATCATTCTTTTCTTCGAGATATGCTCGATTGGACTGATAGGATAGCTGTCCTGATTGGACTCCACCTTCGATGAACACTGCATTTGTCTGTATTCTATGCTCTGGATCATCTGTTCGAAAGTAATGATGAGGTGCATCGATATACTTGAACACTTCATATGTACCTACACTATCGTTTGATGTGCCACCAGTGAGTGATTCTGATATTACTCCAGGCTCACCAACGAATGTACCTGTTACGTTTTTGAGTACAATTTGATTCAGGTCGACATCTTTCTTATGCAATGTACCTGTTGCACCCGATGTACCGCCTGTGATTGTCTCTCCGAGCGTGAATCTACCTGCAAGAGAGTTACGATGATCAGTAATAGACTGATCGGTATCTCTTTGAATCTCTGGATTTGTGTTGATTGCAATTCCTGAGTACTCGTTTTCCATATATTGTTGCAATTTCTCTTGGGACATTGGCCATGCTGCTAATCCATCATGCAAGAAATCGTTTGTAATGAAAAATGTCCAGTAATATATCGTTGTACCGTATAATCTTTGCGATACAATATCTGGTCTCTCGCCGTTTTTAACTTCGTAGAATCGATATGCATTGATATTGTCGACAAACGATTGCAATGGACGAACAGAACGATAGATATTAACTACATTCTGAAGTACTCCGTTTCTATCGAAATCGTAACTAATTTTTGGGAATTGCTTAAAGAAACTCATTATCCATCACCTCTGTTGATTGCTGCACTCACAGCTTCTTTCGTATTTGTAAATCCTCTTGCAGCTGCATCTTTTGTAACATCGAATCCGTATTCTGCTGCTGCAGCCGAATCAACCTGTTCTCCGACAACATGACCATCGGTTTCGTAGTTTGGAATATATGTTAGACCTGCACCTTCGCCATAGAGATCGTCTCTTGTGATTGCTCTGACTTCCTGGAAGGTAAGGTTTAAATCTAATTCTGTTGGTGGTGCGCCTAAATCATCGTTCTTGAAGAATGCATTACCTGTTGAATTAGCCGTTGCAACCATATTTGTAAGATAACATTGAATGATTCTTGGCATATATTGATTTAATTTTGTACCTGTCATGAATCGAATTCTAAATGTTGGAGGATATTTTAACGCTCCTGTACCTGCATTTTTAGGATACATGAACTTTCTAAACTGATTTTCTATTCTATGAATGTCTTTTGATTCTTGTGCAGATGTTGGAATGAGCTTAAAGTTGAATGCAAATGATCTGATTGTTACTCCATCGAAGTTTTGGGTCGTATATGGATTAACTACAAGACCTGATTTGAGCTCAAAAATTGTTGCCGCAGTTCCTGCTCCACCACCAGATGCTTTAATTTTTTTAGTTGTATTTGCAATAAAATCAGAAACACCTAATGATTTTTGGCCTTCTAAACCAATACTTTGTCCAACTACGTTCTGAGATGCTAATTTAGTTTGAGCTACTGCACCTGTCATACCTAAGTTTACAGAGCTATATGTTATACCATCTGATGTTGATATCGCAAGAGGAATAAACATATGAATCTTATGAAATTCATTATCCTCGCTTGTAATACTAAATTCTACGTGAGGATATGGATCATTAGCATCATCTATTTTCTCTCTTAGATCGTTTGGAAATGTGATTATACTCATATGTTTTACCTTTATAAATAACCTATAATATTAATTAATTATAGAACTATTTATATGGCTTACAAAGGTAGATACACAATTCAGAACAAAAAGAAATACCTCGGAGATCCTTCGAAGGTAGTTTATCGTAGTTTATGGGAAAGACAAGCATTTAAATGGTGTGAATCGAATGGAAGAGTTAAATCATGGAACTCTGAAGAGATTGTTATACCATATAAGTGCAAAACAGATGGTAAACTACATCGTTATTTCGTTGATATGTTAGTTGAATTAGCTAATGGAGATATTATATTGGTTGAAATTAAGCCTAAAAAACAGACTGTTCCTCCAAAAAATCCAAAGAGAAAAACAAAGAAATACATCGACGAAGTTACTACTTATATTAAGAATACATCAAAATGGGAAGCTGCACAACAATATGCACAGCATAAAGGTTGGAAGTTTCAAGTGTGGACAGAAGATACTTTAAAGAATTTAGGTATCAAACTACTAAAATCTTGATATAAATAGTAGTATGGCAAGTTTATTCGATACATTACAGGCACAAGCATTTAGAGCAGGAGTAACTCCTCGTTCGAAAGAATCCTTAACATGGTTTCAAAACAATGTTAGAAAGCTTGGAGATGTTAATCAAAGAAAATTATTGAAAGATCCAGCGTTAGATGCTACTAAAAATCCTAAACCTGGCGATATGATGATGTATTTCTATGATCCTAAATTTAAACAAGAATTACCATATTACGATAGATTTCCTCTTACGTTGTTAGTAGAACCTGCAAAGGGTGGATTCTATGGACTTAACTTACATTATTTATCTCCTGGTGTGAGAGCCAGATTTCTTGATGAACTAATGGCATTAGCTCCAAAAACTATGAATGATACATCAAGATTAACTCGTATGAGATATAGTTTATTAAAAGGAGTTAAGAAATATAAAGAATTTCAGCCTTGTTTTAAGCATTATTTAATGGATCATGTCGAATCACAGATTGTAAGAGTACCAATGACCGAATGGCAAATTGCAATCTTTTTACCAACAGAACAATTTAAGAAAGTTAAAGCACAATCAGTGTGGAGATATTCGAGGAAGGCGTACTCAACATGAACACAATCGACAATCTAAAAGCAACTATATCAAAGAAGGGTGGAGTAGCCTTTGCAAACAGATTTCAGGTATTCTTTCAACCTCCTGGAGCAGTAACTCTTAAGAATTTATTAAATTCAGATCCTAAATCATTAGTAGGTGATTTAGCGAAGAATGCAATTTCGGGTGGATCTCCAAAGAATATTATCCCTGATCCAAGAGATATCTCAATTTTATGTGAATCAGTTAACTTACCAGGAAGACAAATTAGTACTATCGATTATCAAGCCGATAGACAAACAATTAAAATACCTTACGGTGTTATCAACGAAGACGTAACAATGTCATTTATTCTTACAAATGATTACTATATGAAGCAATTATTTGACAAATGGATGTCTGGAATCTTCGATGTAGAAAACTATCGTGTAGGTTATAAAAAAGATTTTGTAACTGATGTAGTAATACAACAGCTAAACAAAAATAATGTACCGATTTATTCAGTGCGATTGGAAGATGCATTTCCAGTTACAATGCAATCGATACAATTGGATAGTAATAGTGAAAATACTATTCAAAAATTGAATGTGACTTTGAGTTACGAAAATTATGTACCAGAAGATATAGTAGATACAATTAGAAGTACTGCATCTACTATTGGCGCTGGACTTGGTATTTAATATAATAGGAGAAAATAATGGCTTTACCAAAGTTAAATAATGCACGGTATTCTACTGTGATCCCATCAACAGGTCAATCAGTAGAATATAGACCGTATTTAGTGAAAGAAGAAAAGATTCTAATGATGGCAATGGAGACTAATGATCCTAAACAGATTTTTAGAGCTACAAGCGATGTCATTAAATCATGTGTATATGATGATATAAACGTTAAAGAACTGGCAATGGTTGATATTGAAAGTTTATTTTTAGCGTTAAGATCTAAATCTGCTGGAGAAAAGATCGATTTAAAGGTTAAATGTACTGAATGCGACCAATTAAACGATGTTTTCGTTGATTTAGATGATATAGAACAACCAGATTTTAGTGAAAAAGAAACTAAAATTATGTTAACTGATAGCGTAGGTATAACATTAAGACTACCATCATATGAAGATGCAATGAATGCACAAGATGGAGAGAGTGATATGGATAATGCACTACAGTTAATGGTAAATTGTATTGATACTATTTTCGATGATGATGGTGTATACAATGCAAAAGATGAGAAAAGATCTACTCTTGTAGACTTTGTCGAATCATTGAATAATGAGCAGTTTGGTAGATTAGGAGAGTTTTTTGCCGATATGCCTCAATTGAAATATGATATGGAATATGATTGTGCACATTGTAGTGCTAAAAACAATCAACAGTTGAAAGGCTTACAAAGTTTTTTTACATAGGCCTCTCGCACGATAGCTTAGTTAATCATTTTAAGACTAACTTTGCTATGATACAGCACCATAATTGGAGCTTAACTGAATTAGACAATATGATGCCGTGGGAGAGGGAGATATATGTATCGTTACTCTCTGATTGGATCAAAGAGGAAAACGAAAGAATTAAAAAAGAAAATAGGAAAATGCAATAATGGGAGAAGAAGAAATTAAAAAATCAGGACATCATCCTGCAGATACAAACGGAGATGGAAAAGTGTCTAAAAGAGAAGAAGAAATGTATCTCGAATTTAAACGTAAAGAGCTTGAAGATCAAGATGCAATGCGTGATGCTCAAAGAAAAATGGCTTGGTTTGCACTAGGCGGAATGTTGTTATATCCATTCGCTGTTGTATTGGCAGTACTAATGGGATTAGATTCAGCATCTAAGATCTTAGGAGATATGGCTGCAACATACTTTGTAGCTGTTGCTGGTATCGTAGCTGCATTCTTTGGTGCTCAAGCTTTCTCAGGAAAAAAATAGGAATAGGAAATGGCCGAAGATATACCAGGAAATAGTGGAATCTCAACTGAAAGAACTCTATCTGAAGTAGTTAACGAATTAAAACGTGTTAACGAAAATGAAGAGCTTAGCAGAGAAGTAAGTATCAATAGCCAGCTTGCGATGGAAAAACTTCGCGACGCGTCTACTGATCAATCAACTCGTGCAGCTCTTATCGATTTATTAGATGAGATGAGATTCGCTAGATTGGCTGATCAAGAAGAAGATGCAGAAGATGATAAAAGAGATGAAAAACGTAATGAAATCTTAGAGAAGATTGCAAAATTTACTAGTCTATCTCTTGACGAATTAAAAGATGCATTCCCTGAAGGCACTAAAATGGGTGTTATCATGGGTACTTTATTCCGTACTGCAATGATTGGTACAATTACTGGTATTATTAAAGGTTTAGTTGATTCATATAAATTCCTATTTAAAAGTGTATTAACACCTCTCGGAAAAAGCGTAGGAAAATTTTATCTAACACTTGGAAAATCTATCGCTTCTATTGGTAAAGCTTTCGGTAGATTAACAGGTTTAGATAAGGTTATAGCCAATGCGGTAAAAACTATACGTGCATTCTTCCCTGCAGGTGGAGCTGGTGGTAGCTCATTTGTAGGAACTTTAAAGCGTCTTTTTGATGCTACCAAAGGCATATTCAATGCCAAAATTATTCCAGTTGCTGCGGCTCTTACATCAAGATTTATGAGTTTATTTAAAGCAATTGGAACTCTATCAACTATGTTAGCTGGAATGATGACAGGAACAGTGGTTGGTAAGATGAGAGCACTAAATGCTATTAATGTATCTAAACTAGCAAAAAGCTTTGGCGCATTTGGTGGAGCATTCAAAGCTTTCTTTGGTCCTCTCGATGGATTCTTCAAACTATTTGATAAATCGACCGCAGGATTAGCAGGTAGATTAAACAATGCAGGTAAATCAGTTAAAGCAGTAAGTAACGCTGGTAAAAATATTGGTACAACATTACAGACATTTGCTAAAAGTTTTAAACCTTTAAAATCTGCATTTGAAGTACTAAAAACTATTAGTGGCGCATTCCAAGGTTTAGGTAGAGTTTTAGGTAGATTCTTCTTACCAATCACAGTGATTATGAGTGTTTGGGATGGTATTAAAGGATCAATGGCAGCCATTGATCAATTAGGTGATGCGTCAATGATGACTAAAATATTTGCGGGTTTAGTAGGTGCAGTTGGTGGAATTCTTAAAGGATTAATTGTATTACCTCTTGACTTCTTGAGGAAGGGTATCGCTTGGTTGGTAAGCTGGTTCGGTGAACCTGGTGAAAAACTTGCGAAATACATAAATGAGAATTTTAATTTAGTAAAAATGTTCCAAGACATTATAGATAATATGATTACTGCAATCGGCGATTTGGCTAAGTTAGATTTTAAAGATATTATTAAAAATGTTACACTCACTTTATTAAAAATAGCTAAGAAAGTTGCTATGTTCCCTGCAGCTGTGGCAGCGGGTGGTGTATCAGCTTTGGCGGCTGCTGTACCTGGAGGTAAATCACCAGGTGAAGCATTTATGGAAACTTTCAATTCTATGATGACTGTAGGTGATGATTTTATTGATAGTCTTAAAACTCAGACACCTACAGGAAGCGGTCAAGAAATGTTAGAAGATTCACAAGAAAATGAACAAGGTATTGGTGGAGCAGCTGGTGGAATGCCAACTATAATTACAGATGCTTCTGCAACTGATGCATCAGATAGACGTACAACAAATACAAGTATTAATGTATTCCCAGGCGGAATGAATCAACAACAAGCAACAGAATATTTATTCGGATAAAAAAAAGGGATTCAGAAAGAATCCCTTCAAAAAGTGCCGTTTTGCCCGAGCGCTTTTGAAGATATCTATTTCAATATCCGCGCTCTTTTCAAGACTAAGTCGGTCTTTTTATTGTTATACTATATATAACTTATGATTGCTTAGCAAGCCTATCAAAATAAGAAAGTGTATCTTCCTCTCCATCATCTGAAGCAAAAGGTGATGCATCTTCCGTTGCCATAGTTGGTTCTTCAACTACTGGAGCAGATTCCATTGGAGTTTCCATTGTAATACCTGCATCAACACCTAATACTTTATTAAGCTTAGCTTTTAGTTCATCATATGATTTGTAGTTCTTTGGATCTACGAAATCTTGTAGAGAGTATAGCTTATTGTATACTTCTTCCAATCTTCCTTCATCACCTTCGAACAAAGCACTTTGTCCAGCAAACTCTGACTTATCATAGTTTACCCAACCTTCGACTTTTCTGATTTTAATCTTAAAGTCAGCGCCTTCCCAGAAATCGTATGGATTTACTGGATCTTCATCCGCAAATTGTGGCTGCATTACATCCATGATTTTATCAAAGATCTTTTTACCAAATTTGTAAAGGAAAACTTTTCCTTCATTTTCAGGATTAGCAGGATCAGAAACGACTAAAACGTTTGATACGTAGTGTAAACGTCTTTTCCTATCTCTTGCTGTTTGCTTATCTTCATCTCTACCAGAATTCCATAATACTGAATTGTGTTCAGATACTGGATCTTGCTGATTGATAGAAGTTAAACTATTTTCAATATACCATAGACCAGTAGGACCTTTAAATCCGTGATCCCAATATCTTACCCATGGAAGGTCTTCACCATCCTTTGCGGGAAGAAATCTGATTACGGCATAACCATTTCCTGCTTTATCTCTAGTAGGTTTCCAGAATCTATCATCTCCATAAGAAGCTTTAGTTTCTGTTTTTGTGGATACTGCTTCCGCAGCCTTTACGAGTTTGTCGATTGACGAGCTTCGTGTGCTCTTAAGATTTGCAAATGACATTATATTTCTCCTTGTATTGCATTGTATTTACTGAATTATCCACTTTATTCATAATATAATTTATATATTATACCACAGTTGTGGTATTATGTAAAGGTCTTTTTTAATAAATTCAAACATTTATTTCTGTCGAACTTTACAAAAGGTTTATACTTTGTAATCTTTCTATAGATATCTGGCCAAATAATTGTCTCAGTTATCTTTGAGTTCTCACGTTGCATAAACCCTGTTATTGAATCCAAGATTACAATTGTTTCTAATTCAATC